>JGI24025J20009_10001557_pt1 | contig 17218 bp, 15 predicted proteins | sample Cruoilmetagenom3_FD_20009 | JGI IMG/M metagenome (IMG submission 20009) | reverse complement strand
AGCAAACAATCAGCGAATGGGAAAAGGGGATGTATCGACCTCGCGGAACATCTACTACCTTGCTCAGCATAGTTGCTGAGCGTAGCGGCTTTACTTACAAAGTCGGAGAGAAACATGATGAATCAAATTAAGGTCGGCTGCTGCTGTTTTTCCAGGGGCAAGAAGAAATATTGTGAGCAATGCTCTAACGTTTAAACAATTGATATTAATTGACAGGTAATTTTTTAACGCTATGATTACACGTAATCGGATAAAATTTCCAGAGAAGCAAGCGGCTCTAATATGGCAGCAAGTGGTGGGAAAGGAGCTGACATCCTCAGAAGACGAGCTAGTCACTGTAATCTATCCTGGAAGGGTTAATGGCGATAACGGCCCCGATTTTCGGGATGCAGTTATTGTAAATAAATCTCATTTGACGAAAGGGGATGTAGAGGTTCACGTTAAATCCAGGGATTGGTATAACCATGAGCATCATACTGATGCTGAATATAATAATGTCATTCTTCATGTTGTGATCTGGCATGATTATAATTCGGCTACCTTACTACAAAGCGGCAAGCCAGTTCCCGTGCTATGTCTGGCGAAGGCATTGCGGCACCAAGCCTACTTACTGCCCTACCAGCAACTCCCTTGCTTCAATATACTGGACCACGTGGATAGACAAACTTTAAGAAAGCTATTGAACGCTGCCGGCGAAGAAAGGTTTAAACAGAAGGCGATGCATTTTCAAACCGAGATTCTTTGCCCCGATTCCAACGGGACTCAGAAAGAGGAGGCGGGGCAGGTGCTTTTCCAAGGCATGATGAGAGCTCTGGGTTACGCCAAAAACACAAAGCCCTTCAAGGAACTTGCTGACAGAATGCCCCTCAATATCATCGAAGCCCGAGAAGGCTTGGCTCTAAAGCAAGCCTTATTGTTAGGCACAGCCGGGTTATTACCTTCTCAAAGATGGCCAGGAAAGCTTTCCAGGGAAAAAGAAGTCCAGGAATTGGAGCAAATATGGCAGTTCGCAGGTAAAGAAGTTAAGACCATGAAGGAAGGAGACTGGAACTTCTCTCACATATATCCCAACAATTCTCCAGTACGCCGCATTGTCGCCCAGAGCTACCTTATTGAGCGCTACTACGAAGGAACCCTGCCGGCAGGGATATTGCAGCTAGTGAAGGAAGCGCCCCTGCCAGCTGGACATCGCGTGCTGGAGAATGGTTTGACTGTGGCTAGCGATGGCTACTGGCGGGACCATTTCGATTTTGATGTCGCAAGTAAAACAAAGATACCCCGTATTAAATACGGGGCTCTTCTAGGAAATAGCAAAGCAGCTGAGATTCTGGTAAACGTGGTATTGCCCTTTGCTTTCTCCTGGGGAGAGCTAGCCAATGAGGCAAGGCTTGCAGAGAAAGCTATGGAACTTTACCGTGACTATCCCAGATTGGCAGAGCATTGTATAACACGGCACATGACGAAGCAGCTCAGCCTCGAAGAGTTTCCCGATTTCACTGCCTGTCATCAGCAGGGGCTGATTCACATCTTCAGGAACTACTGTCGAGAGGGAAGATGCTCACAGTGCCCTCTGGCTAGTTGAGGAATACTGAGGCGTAAGCTCAAAAATCGTCGGCGGGTTGCAAGCCCCTTGCCAGTTTGGTATTCTATCTTCGAGGTGAATCAGACCTTTGGCGATCCCCAGCAGGAATTACTCCAGTGTCTGATCCAGGAAACTGCCAGCGGAAGCTGGTTTCCCTACTTGCCGAAAGATGAGTTAGTATGGAGCAAATTGTAGGTTCCCTATTTGGAGTCAGTTATCACACTTTCGATACTCTGTACGACCTGCTTTTCACTACAGAAAGGGTAATAGCCTGCATCATCCAGCACCCCAATGATTTTCACTATCGCCTTACATTGAAGGAATTCTTCTTTGGACATATGCTGGCAAAACAAGAGGACCGGGTTAAGAGGACGGAAATCGCTCAAGCACGACGCCACAGCTTACAAGAAAAACCCATCAGCGAATTGGTAGCCCTGCACCCTTCAAACTTCGAGATTCGCTACAGCGAAGTCACTTCCGTTGAGATAACAAGTGGACTCTTCCAGCCACAGTTAAAGTTAGATACTTCGAAAATGCCAACTACAAGGCAAATAACCCGTTTCACCATACCCAGAGGGCAAATTCCAGACGCCCAACGCCTGCTGAAGCTGGTTTTAGCTTCAAAGGTTAAGGAAAAATGATTCTTCTTGTGATGGAAGAGCACCAGGTTGGTTAAGAACGGTGAATCGCAATCCGGTTACCACTCCCCAGACTGTAGCGACGGGACTCGTCCCGACCTGGGTTAAGACCAAGGTGCAAGTTCAGAAATCATCGACCCAGCCGACAACTCCCAAACCTACGTTCACGTAGGTGTAGACAAAGTCTTTGCTGAAATCCATGCCGTACTTAGGAATATCGTTAAGACCATCCACTAATAGCTGACCCTTGTTTATCGCCTCCTCGATTGCTGCTTTAAGAATCACGAACTCTTCCCGGAGATATTTCATTTCCATCTCCAATTCCTTACTCCCTCAATTGGTTATTACCTTCACTATCGCAATCTTAATAGAAGCTCCATAGCCTGTCTATAACCCAAAAGTCCTACACCTGAGCATCAAGGCTTTCTTGCTATAGCCTAAAAGTCCCAAGGAGAAGAAAATTCCCCTCTGAACTATAAGTAAAACGAATTTAATTGGAAAGTGGAAAGAGTTAATAGCTAAATAACCCTAGTACCAAAAATTTCAAACCTTCGGTTTGATAGGTCACCCGAGGCCAAGGCTGGGCACTACATCCAGGTCATAACCGCTTATCTTTCCAGCCTCAAGATGGTAATAGCCACAGGCAGCCACCATAGCAGCATTATCAGTGCATAAGTGAGGAGGGGGAATAAGAACCGGGACTGGCGAGTTAGCAAGGAAATGCTGGGTTAATGTTTTATTGGCTGCCACTCCACCGCTCAGCAAAATTTGCTCCACCTCCAATTGCTTAGCGGCTTTAATTGTTTTGGCAACTAAAACATCGACTATGGCCAACTGAAAGCTTGCTGCAGCATCAGCAACTGAGACTCCTCCCTTGTGAACAAGATGCCACAAAGCGGTTTTTAGCCCACTGAAGCTGAAATCATGGCTTTCCTTGAGCCAGGCTCGGGGGAGGGGCAGGGAGGGAATTCCGGAGATTGCCGCCTGCTCGATGGCCGGGCCCCCAGGATAACCCAGGCCCAGGATTCTAGCTGCTTTGTCAAAGGCTTCGCCAGCAGCATCATCTAGGGTTCGCCCTAACTTCTCAAACTGCCCATGTCCCTTCATCAATACTAAATCGCTGTGTCCACCGGAAACAACTAGACAGAGGCAGGGGAAATTCACTCTCCCCTTTTCGCCAGGTGGCGAGGAAGAGTCCAGCCAATTAGCATAGATATGTGCCTCAAGATGGTTAACCCCGGCAATAGGTAATTTTTTGGCTAAGGCAATTGCCTTGGCTACGTTAACGCCGACAAGGAGCGACCCGGCCAGCCCCGGGCCGAAAGTCACAGCAATGCCGACGATATCTTGCCAGGAAACTTCGGCCATTGCCTGGCTGATAACCGGGATAATGGTGAGGAGATGCTGTCTCGAGGCAACCTCAGGGACTACGCCGCCATAGCGAGCATGAATGTCTATTTGTGAAGAAACAACATTGGAGATAATTCTACTGCCGTCCTCCACTACGGCGGCGGCAGTTTCATCACAAGAGGTCTCAATACCCAGGATTTTCGTTCTCATGAACCTCCACCGCTATCCTAGCATAACCCTGACCAATATCTTTTATCCTGACGCTGCAATACTCCTCGAAGTTGAAGGGAAGCCTCCCTGCTTACAACAGTAAATCGCCTTTTGTCTTTCTCGTCGGCTACCATATTTAACAGATTACACACCCGTAAAAAGGGTTATCTGCGGGCCTCTCCTGCCTTTTTAACAGCATATTGTATTAGAGGTGGTGCAAGGAGTCCATGAACCACTGTTGTGGCGGCCATTATTGTAATTATTGTGCCTCCGAGCTCATATCCCGATAATGCTTGAGCTGCCAGGAAAGCAAGCCCTATGGCGACACCTGCTTGATCTAGCATGGCAAAGCCAAGATACTTCTTGATTTTTGGCTCAGATTTTGATAGGGCGCCGCCTAAGCTACACCCTGTTATCTTGCCAATACTTCTGCCAACGCAATACATAATTACAAGAGGCCACATGGTCTGGAAAACTGAGAAGTCCATCTGCATACCAATAGCAGCGAAAAACAAAACAAATACCGGCGTCATGATATTATCTAATAATTCGTTTGAGCGATTGCCGATCTGGACATTGAGATTGATTACTGCAGTTCCTAAAGCCATACATGTTAGAATTGCCGAAACTCCAATCATTTCTGCAAGACCCCAACACATCAAAGCAGCCGCGATAGAAACAACGAAGATATGGTCAGAAGTGAGATGCATTCTCTTCGTGAAGTAAGCAATAGCGACTCCAATTGCCCCTCCAAGTCCTAAACCGCCAAAGATTTCCCATAGTGGGTAAGCAAGAGAAAATGAAACACTTGTTGCTTGACCTAACAGCATCTTCGTAACCGCTATCCCGACGGCGTAAACAACTATGACAAGTGCGTCATCCAGTCCAACAAGAGCAATAGCTAGGTCTGTAAGTGTTCCTTTTGCCCTTAAGTCTCTTAAAACTGCTATTGTTCCTGCCGGAGCGGTGGCAGGGGCGAGCGAAGCCAGAATTATGGAAAGTGGCAGGTCCCTGGTTAATAAATATACAAAACCCAATGTTGCAATAAAAGTCATGAGCACCTGCACAATCAATATAATGACCATTTGTTTACCCATTCTTTTTAGAAAAGCGAAAGAAAAACTTAATCCTATTATGTAGGCAACAAGAGCAAGTGTGGTCCCGGTGATGATAACATTGAACTGTGCGGGCAGGCTGAAACCCAGGCGCTCTCCGATTTGTCCAATGATAATGCCCGCGAGGATATATGCCAGGATTTCCGTTAATCGCAGCCTGCGTAGCATCCTGCCGAGTATAAATCCAAGTATGAGAATTAAAGCAACAAGGAGATATATATATTCATACATTATTTGTGAACTTATATCTGAGATTTCTTACCAGGAGCTGGATTGTTATTTCCCCCAGGAGTCTTTTGCTTTCATCAACGACTGCTAATCTGCGGATATCGAAAGAGGAAAACTTCTTAAAAATATCAGCCACAGTCTCCTCCGGCGAGCATACCACAGGATTATGCGTCATGATATCCTGGACGATACTTTCTTTTATACAAAATATCTCAGGCCTAGCAGTTCCAAATATTGTCGCCTTCTTCTGCCCTGGTGGAAGCATAAAACGCAGCATATCGTGTTCTGTCACCACTCCCACCACTTTCATTTCCTCAGTATTGTTAACCACCCAGGCGTGTGCCCTCTGGGAAAGCTTGCTAAGAAACTCCACCCAGCTTGCGTTCTCCGCCATAAATGGGGTATCATGCGCAGGTATCATTATCTCTTTTATTTTTATCTTGTAAAATTCTTCCATCATGGTTTGCTAATGCAAATAGAGTATTTAAAGTAAGCTAATGTTTCAATTTAGCTACCTAACCCAAGAGTAGGTCGGGTGCTGAGTACAGGAGAAAATACATATCTTACTCGTCATGTACATATGCCACCATTCTAATACAGAAGGAGAACTTAGGCAAGCAACAACGGGTTGCCTGGCTTTGTCCAGTATGGTAACGTGTTTTCAGGTGTTTTGGCATGACTTCTATTATTCTTGCTGGTGGCAAAAGTTCGAGGCTTGGCCGGAGCAAGGCTCTTCAGGCTATCGGCAGTAAGAGTCTTATCCAGTGGGAGGTTGACCGCCTTGCTACCCTCAGCACAGAAATCATCGTAGTAACTGCGCATGGCAAAGCAATTCCTTGCTCTTCGACTATAAGGATAAGGACGGTAGCCGATATTTACCCTAGCAAGAGTCCGCTTGCGGGCATTTATTCAGGTTTAATAGCCTCGGCTTGTCCACGAGCTATTGTTGTTGGCTGTGATATGCCCTTCCTAAACATTGGCTTGCTTGACTATATGTCCCAAATCTGCTCCAGCTTTGATGTTGTTGTTCCACAGATAAAAGATAAATTAGAGCCTCTTTGCGCAGTATATTCCAAGAACTGTGTGGCTCCCATTCAATGGTTGCTGGAGCAAAATGAACTGAAGATTAGCAAACTTTTTAGTCTGGTCAAAGTGAAGTATGTTGAGAAAGATGAGATCAATAGATTTGACCCGGAGCACTTAAGCTTCTTCAATATAAATAGCGGAACTGACCTAGGCAAAGCAAAAAAGCTGGCAGCCCAAAAAGGATGGCTATACCATGGGCATAAATCAGATTCCTCCTCGATCCCACCTGCTACTGCTTATTGAATTCGTTGAGGGATCGGAGCTTCCAATTCAGGTTTCACAGAACCGGGCTAGTGCGGAGCACAGATTGTCCACAAACGTATGAAATTACCTTGATTAAATGCTCAAGCAGCATTATGTGGTTGCCGATCCATCAGAGCTTTATCACTTTTCGCCGGATAGTGAGGTAACTAAAATTACTTATGACCCGAGATACCGATTGGCTTAGTCTTATGGTTACCTTCAGCTAGCTCTGAAGGGTATCTCTCAAGGGACTGGGGCCTAGGTTTTTGATTTCCTCAACGAAATTAGAGACTACCTCAGCAAATCTCTGCCCCTCGGCAGCGGAAACCCACTCCAACCGCAGCCGCTCTGCCTCGATGCCCAACTGAGTCAAGAGCTTCTTTAGAAGCAAAATCCTCCTCAGCGTTTTGTAGTTCCCTTCCAAGTAGTGACAATCCCTAGGGTGACATCCCCCTACAAGAACACCATCAGCCCCTTGTTGAAAGGCTTCCAATATGTACACAGGTGCTACCGCCCCCGAACACATTAATCTTATCATTCTTAAATTCGACGGGTACTGTATTCGACTCACCCCGGCAAGGTCAGCACCGGCATAGGCACACCAATTGCAGCAAAAACCAATAACCTTTGGTTCGAAGTCCTCCATTTTCATGTTCCTACCAAAGCAGCGCTAAGCATTGCCGAGATTTCCTCCCTCGTGAATCCTCGCTGCTGAACAGCGCCGGACGGACAGGCGGCACAACAGGTGCCACAGCCCTTGCAAAGAGCTTCGTTTACCACAGAAACTCCCTTTTCCTGGTCCACAGCTATCGCCCCATAAGGGCACACGGCCTCGCATATGCCACAACCACTACATAAGTTTTCATCCACTGAAGCGATGATTCCTTCGCCAACTATGGCATCCTTAACCAATATGGTGCTAGCACGAGAGGCAGCAGCTTTCGCCTGGGCAATGCTTTCCTCAATGGATTTCGGCGCATGGGCCAGCCCGCAGACAAAGACCCCATCAGTGGCAAAGTCAACGGGGCGAAGCTTTACATGCGCTTCTAAGAAAAAGCCGTCTTCGTTCACAGGAACTTTGTACAGCATGGCAAGCTCACTCACCTCTGGCGACGCCACCATCGCTACACTCAGGGCAAGGATGTCAGCATCAATAGCTATTTCATCGCCAAGCACCGGGTCATTGACTTCAACCCTGAGTAAAAACTGGCTACCTTTTCTTATCTGCCTGACCAGAGGTTTATTTTCCAGGTCGTAGCGTAGAAAGACAATCCCTTTCTGCCTCGCTTCTTCATAGTATTGCTCATAAAATCCGTATGTTCTCACATCTCGATAAAGGATATAGATGTTCATCTCGGGTTTCAGTTCCTTGAGCTTCAAGGCATTCTTAATTGCCTCGTTGCAGCACACCCTTGAGCAATAAGGTCGTTCGTCATTTCGAGAACCTACGCATTGAATCATCACCAGGTTGTCACAGTTGATGATATCCGGGTTTTCCCCTACTATTTCTTCCTCAAGTTCAAGTTGAGTGAGCACCCTCGGGTCTCTTCCATAGAGATATTCATCAGTCTTATGTTCTTCAGCTCCAGTGGCGATGATGGTGACACCATGGTCTATCTTTTCTACGACCCTGCCACGATATCTCATGATTTCTGTGGTGAAGTTACCCACATAGCCATGCACATCCACAATCCAAGTATCGGTATATACTCTAATCTTAGGGTGTTCTTGGACTTGCTTAATAAGCTTGCCAAGAAATTGCTGGACATCCTCACCGTCAATATTGTAATGTATTCTTCTGGCTACCCCACCAAGCGCGTTGCTCCTCTCAATAAGATAAACCTCGAATCCCTGTTCTGCTAATGTAAAGGCGCTGGTCATTCCTGCTACCCCTCCTCCGATAACCAGTGCACGACGGTTAACCTGAAGAGCCACAGGCTTGAGCGGCTCTATCAGCCTTGCCTTAGCTACCGCCATTCCTACCAAGTCTTTTGCCTTTTGGGTGGCTTTCTCCGGCTCGTGCATATGAACCCAGGAGCATTGGTCCCTGATATTCGCCATTTCAAAGAGATACGGATTGAGTCCAGCCTCTCTAATCGTTTCTCGGAACATAGGTTCATGGGTTCTCGGGGTACAAGAGGCCACAACAACTCGATTGAGCTTGTGTTCCTCAATTGCCTTCTTTATTTTCTCTTGAGTATCTTGTGAACAAGTAAAAAGGTTTCTTTCGGCATGAGCTACATTGGGCAGGGCCCCAGCAAACTCGGTGACCTCAGGAACATTTACATACCCGCCGATATTGATTCCACAGTGGCAAATGAAAACCCCGATCCTCGATTCCTCCCCGCTGACATCTCTTTCCGGCGGATATTCCTTTCTCTTGGTTAGAGTCCCCCTTGCCGAAGCAAGCAAGGCTGAGATATCGCCGGCAGCTCCGCTTGCTTGCACCACTGTCTCGGGAATATCCCTCGGTGCAGAGAGCGCCCCGCAGACGAATATTCCCGCCTTCGAAGTCTCCATTGGCAAAAATGGTTTCGTCTGGCAGAATCCGTAAGGATTTAACTGGATTCCAACCTTTTTAGCCAACTCAGCAAATTCCGCAGAAGACTGAAAACCTACAGAGAGAACCACCATATTGAATTTCTCAGTCTTTACTACGCCATCCTCGGCAGCAAATTTGACTACCAGATCTCCCGTGCTATCTGCTGATTCAACGTTATAAACCTTCGACCTAACGAAGTCTATGCCGCTTTCTTTCTTGGCACGCTCATAGTATTTGTCGAAATCCTTACCATAAGTCCTGATATCCATGAAGAAAATGGTGATGTCCAGAGGAACTGTGCTATGTTCTTTGGCGATTATAGCTTCTTTAATAGCATAGGTACAGCAAACAGAGGAGCAGTAAGGTCTGCCATGACTTGGATCCCTGGAACCAACACACTGAACAAAGGCTATCTTCTGGGGTGGGGTCAAATCCGAGAGTCTCAGTAGGGTTCCTTGGAAAGGACCGGTGGCGCTCAAAATACGTTCAAATTCAATGCTAGTCACCACGTTGGGGTATTTTCTGTATCCTAGCTCATATTGAACTGAAGGATCAAAGAGGTCATATCCCGTGCTGAAAACAACAGCGCCGACATTCAAGTCAACGTATTCATCCTGCATTTCATAATTAATCGCCTCGGCAGCACAACGCGTTTTGCACTCACCACATTCAAAGCAACCCTCTATCTGCGAAGCTAAGCATCTCTCAGCCTCTTCCTTTGCCTCAGAAACAGAATAACCTTGCTCTACTTCTCTAAAATCCTTAATTCGTTTCTTTGGTTCTAACTCCCGTATGGGTATTCTATTTTTGGTAGGGAAACGTGATTTAAGTACGGAAACTTCTCCTGGGTTAAGTTCTTCCAGTTGCCTCTTATCTTCTTTGGAAGACAACGGCTCGCCCCGTACGTATTCGTCTACGGAGAGAGCTGCTTTTTTCCCTGCCGCTATAGCCTCGATAGCGATTGAAGGCCCGGTGACCACATCGCCACCTGCGAAAATCCCCTCTACATTGGTCGCTAAAGCTTCGTCGGTTGAAATTGTTCCCCTCTCAGAAATTTCTATGCCCAACTCCTTAGCGAAACCAAGGACTGGTATTTGCCCCAAAGCGGTAATAACAGTATCAGCCTCGAGAACAAACTCCGACCCTTCAATGGCTATAGGACGACGACGACCACTTGCATCAGGCTCACCAAGTTCCATCTTGATGCATTCCATCTTCGAAACCTTGCCATCTTCAGCTATTATCTTTGTGGGGTTGGTTAAGAATATAAGCTCGATTCCCTCTTCTTCTGCCCCCTTAACTTCAGCAGGGGTAGCTGGCATTTCAGCTCGGGAACGCCGATAGATAACCTTCACTTTAGCTCCTAAACGCCTCGCCACCCGGGAAGCATCAATGGCAGTATTTCCTCCACCAATTACGGCTACCTTTTGCCCTATATTAATCTTCTTACCCATATTTATATCCCGTAGGAAGTCAATAGCGTGAATTACTCCATGGGAATCTTCACCCGGGATATTGAGCTTTGTGCTCTCGTGAGCGCCTGTGGCGATGAAGATGGCTTGATAAGACTTTTTGAGCTGGTCAAGCTGAATTTCCCCTCCTATCTTGGTATTTACCTTTACCTCCACCCCTAATCTCTTGATGTACTCTATCTCCTTGTTAAGGACATCCTTGGGTAGGCGATACTCGGGAATTCCAAATCGAAGCATTCCGCCTGGCTCCGGCAAAGCCTCAAATATGGTTATCTCATAACCTTGAAGAGCAAGATCGTGGGCTGCAGCAAGTCCCGCTGGGCCGCTCCCGACAATGGCAACCTTCTTCCCATTTCTGGTGATCTCAGGCACTTTAAGACTATCAATATCAATTTGGTCGGTAACAAATCTCTTCAGTTCCCGAATTGCCAGGGGGTCATCGAGTTGCCCCCGGTTGCATGCTAGCTCACAGGGGGCATAACATACCCAGCCACAAACAGCAGGGAGAGGATTAGTACTTCTTATGAGATCGTACGCTTCTTTAATCCTTCCCTCGGCAATTAAGGCGATATAGCCCAAAACGTTCATGTGGATTGGGCAAGCCTCTTTGCAAGCTGCCTTGCAAGGTCTTTCTTCTCTCTTGTCGATAACATATGTGTTAGGCACCGCTTGAAGAAAAGGAGTATAAATTGCCTTGCGTTCGCGCAATCCCTGGTCGTACTCATTTTTCATAATAATGGGACACCCCTCAACACATAAGCCACAACCGGTACATTTTGCTCCATCCACAAATCTTGCCTTCTTCCTTACAGAAGCAGTGAAGTTCCCCGATTCTCCCTTGATATCCAGAACTTCAGAATAAGTTAACAGTTCAATATTCAAGTGTCTGCCACATCCCACCAGCTTAGGTGACAAAATACACATAGAGCAATCATTGGTGGGGAAGGTCTTGTCTAGTTGAGTCATCACACCGCCAATGGAAGGACTCTTCTCTACAAGATATACATAATATCCGGACTCAGCAAGATCTAAAGCTGCCTGAATCCCCCCTATACCCCCACCTACGACAAGAACTGCTCCTATTTTGCCATTTCCGCTTTGCTTACCCATAACAACACCTTTATATTACAAGCTCTTCAATGCTTCCGCCGCAAGCTTGGAAGGTTCACCTTCCGCTCCTTGAGACCGTGAGCTAACAACTGCTCCCACCATCTCATGACGCAATTTTTGGCAGAAGACATCTATCTCCTTTACCTTTTCAACAAAAGAGGGGGCAACGTATCCTTCCCTAACTGCCATGCTTCTTAGAGCTTTCACGATATCAGCAAAATCAACATTCTGAGGGCAGTGCGCCTGACAGTTATAACACTGGATACAAAACCAGATAACATCTGAAGAAAGAACCTCTTTCCTCATCCCCAGAAGCACCATATGGATTATCTTGCGGGGATTGAATTTCTGGTCAATATCAGAAACCGGGCAACTCGCGGTACAGAGGCCGCAGGCAAAGCAAATCTTAATATTCTCTCCCCCCGGCTCATTGGCAACATCGTACTTGAACCTGCTATCCAGTTCATTTAAAGCTATAGTCATTTTCGCCTCCTTAATTCTCATGCAAGCGAGGAATCTTATAGTAGCCCAGAAGCTTCCAGTAGCTCGGGAACTCTCTCCTCCCGTCCAATAAACATGATGTGCACTCCATCACAGACTTTCTCTTCTCTTATTTGCCTTATCATCAGGGCAGCTATCTCTATTCCTTTGGCAACCCCTGTTCCCTTCTGAGCTTGAGCCAATTCGTCAATGAGATGTTGAGGAACAAAAACACCTGGGACATTGTCGTTCATATACATAGCCATCTTTGCACCGATGACAGGTACTATGCCAGCAAGGATTTTAACCTCTCCATCTACAGTGCGGACGAATTCTGTAAATCTCTTCAGCTCATCAAGTTCATAAACTGCCTGCGTCTGAATGAAGTTTACCCCTGCCTTGAGCTTCTTCTCGACCTTGATAAGCTGCGGCTCGAGAGGGTCGGCTGAAGGCGTAGCTGTCGTTCCAATACAAAAGTCAATACCTCCATCAAGTTCATTTCCTGCCATGTCTTTCCCTGAGTTCAAGGTGTGAACAAGGTGGATGAGCTGCACCGAATCGAGGTCGAACACTTGCTTTGCTTCCTTATGGTCCCCAACATCAATGGAATCACCAGTAAGACAAAGGACATTATCTACTCCTCGCGAATAAGCAAAAAGGAGATCTGCCTGGATCGCCAGCCGGTTCCTATCGCGGCAAGTTACTTGAAGGATTGGTTCACCACCATGTTCCTTAATCAAGAGACAAACCCCCAAGGAAGGATAGCGCATCACAGAGCTTTGATTATCAGTCACATTTAGACCATCCACCTTATCCTTGAGAAGCTCAATATGTTCTATCGCCTTTGACACATTGGAGCCTTTCTCGGGCGCCGCCTCAGCCGTTACAACGAAGTCTTTTGTTTTAAGAATTTTCCTAAAAGGTGTTGCCATCATTCACCCCCTAAGCTTTTGCCGCCTGGATTCTGCCAGGTCTTTTCACCGCCCGATAATTCTTGGGCGGGTAGTATTCTCGCATCAGATCAAGCCGGCCTTGCTTTTCCAGCCTGCGATAAATAAGAACCCAAGCACAATCCTTCTCCGGGTCTATCTCGCACTTTCCTCCTTTTCTCATACCACCGCAGGGACCGTTGAGAAGCCCTTTGGCACAGCGAACTATAGGGCAAATACCTCCCGTTCGATCTAGAAAACAATCACCACAAGCACCACACATTTCCACCCAAAGCCCTTCCCTTTCTGGCATCCCGATAAAGGTAGTGTTAACTGCCGGAAATACTGGCTTATCCTCAAACATCTCCGCCATCGTTTGTACCCCCGAACCACAGGCCAATGAAAGAACTGCATCCACCTCCTGTACTTTGTCCCTCAACTCTTCAACCATCTCTTTTTCACATTGTCTCTCAACTGTGGCTTCAAGGACGGAAATTTTCTTTCTTCCTTTAGATTGATCCAGCCTTAGTTGTGAGGCTAATATGCCCACTTCCTTTTCCCCGCCTGCCCAACAAACAGCAACACATGTCGCACATCCTGCCAGAAGCAACTTCTTATACGGAGCTATCATCTGCCTAATCTCTTCCATAGGTTTTCGTTCAGCGATTATCATATTACCTCCCGGACTCTTTTATTCTCTTGGTTATTTCATTTACTGCCCTAACGAACTTGTGAGGCTCATTGGGGCTAAGATTGAACATCGCAACATGTCTGCCATCTGCCTCAATCTCTTTCAACAGCATATTGCAGTATTTCACCCTTTCTTTTGCTCTTGTATTCCCAGTGATGTGATGGCAAGCTCCATCCTCACATCCCAACACCAGCACTGCTACAGCGCCATTTTCAAAAGCCTTCAGGATATGAATCACATCCACTCGACCAGCACAGGGAACCCTGATTATCCGCAAACTTTCCGGGCAGTGAAGCTTTAATTTGCCTGCCAAGTCGGCAGCAGGATAGGCAGAATGCTCACAGCAAAAAGCTACGATGCAGCTATTCATGATTCTTCTATGGTTTCAACTTGAGCCAGGATTTCTTCATCTCTATAACCTTGAAATGTTATTGCCTTAGCCGGACACATGGCAGCACAAATGCCACATGCGTCGCAAGCGAGATCGAAAACCTCGGCCACCTCTTTACCACCATCTACTCGAACTAATTGGATAGCATCGTGCGGGCAGACACGGATGCAAGTAAGACACGCCACACACTTTTGAGGGTCAACTTTAACCCTCTCCACCTCTGCCAGAATGTTCCCTGAAGATAAGAGTTCATAGACACTCACAACAACACTGGAAACATCTGTTAATACCCGGCTAAGGTCTAAGTCACCCCGGCAGCCACCAACAAAAAATATGCCCTTCTTCTCCGAGGCAACAGGATAGAGGTGCACATTTTCATCCTGATAAAAACCCCTAGAGTCTCTCCTGATATTTAGCAAGGAACTCAAAGCTTCGGTTCCTTCGCTAGGTAGAAGAAGCTCTTCAGCCACTAGAAGGTCACAGGCAAGGATTGTATCCTCCCCAAGAAAAACATCCTTAGCCTCGATTTTCACCCGCCCATTACCCGCAGTAATCCTCGGGCGAGCTTCACACTTCAAAAACACCACTCCGCAGTCTCTCGCCTCTCGGTAAAGTTTTTCCGCTCCTGGCCCATCCACTTTGAGACTCTTGCAGAAGACGTAAATTTCGCTGTCCCATTTCTGCTTGGCTGCCAAAGCATTATTCAGAGTAGCCAGTGTGGGCAATCGAGAATTTTCATCGGAAAAATCGAACATAAAACCTATGGTTCTTGGTCTTATTTCCAGATTTGGGTTCTCAAGCATGCGGCAGAGCTTTTTTTGTGACACAATGTTAACGTCAGACTTGAGTTCAGACTCTAGAGCAAGCTTGGTTTGATACCCGGTGGCAAGAACTACTGCTCCATACTTGTGGGAAGCCTCGTCTCCGCCTTTCCTTATTCGTACAGTAAAATCTCCTATCTTCCCCGCTGCTGCTGTCACTTCGGCGGACGTGAGGATCTCGATATTTTCATCTCCTTCTACCTCACTCATCATTGAACTAATGTCAAATCCACAAAGGCTTCCCAGCTCCGCAGTCTCGCTTCCCAAAATTGCCTCCCTCTCCAATAGAGTTGTCCGCAACCCAACTCGAGAAAGCTGGAGAGCCGCGTTAATTGCCGCGAATCCGCCACCGACCACAAGAACTTCCCTGTTCACAGCAAATTTTTTCTTCTCCACCGGCTGCAGCAACCGAGCTCTGTTTACCGCCATCTTTATAAGTTCCACAGCCTTTCCGGTAACATCCCCATCGTGAACCCATGAGCATTGCTCCCTTATGTTTGCCGTAGAAAAGAGATGACCGTTCAATCCAGCATCTTCTAATACCTGCCGGAAAATATGTTCCTTGAATTCAGGAGAACAGGCAGCAACAACTACCTTCTCTATATTCTCCTCCTTGATACAGGAAATCATCTTTTCCTTTCCTTCCTTGAGACAAAGGTTGGAACTCAAGTTGACACATGAGACGCCCGGGATTTGCGCTACTTCTTCTTTAGTAGCAGCAAAATCAATGTTCCTTATAGCCTCGCCGCAATTACAGAGGAAAATGCCTATCTTTGTCTCCATTTAGTGTCCTCGATGATTACCTCGTCTTTGGCTCGCAACGCCGCCTAGCGCCTGTATTGTCTTCGATGCTGCCGCTATGCCATGGGCGACGGAATCAGGTATATCCTTGGGGCCCTGGCAAGTTCCGGCAAGGAAAATACCATCAACATTGGTTTCATTAGAACTGAGCGAATCCTTTGTATCAAAGAACCCATCGTCAGCCAGATTTATGCCCAAAATCCTGGCCAAACCCCAGGAGTTCTTTCCAGGAGTGATGCCTACGGAAAGGACTACCAGGTCAAAGGTGTCTCGACAGACTTTTCCTTGAGAGATATCCTCAAACCTTACTTCAAGATCACCGGATGCAGTTTGCAAAATCTCGACTGGCACTCCTCGGACAAACCGTATGCTTTCCTTGTATTCCTCATAGAATTGAGCAAAGCCTTTCCCGGCAGTCTGCAGGTCGATGTAAAAGATAGTCACCTTCGTATCAAGACTCTGATACTTGATAAGCCCGGCAAGTTTCATAGCATATTTGCAGCACACTTGTGAACAATAACCATGATCTTCATCTCTGGAGCCAACACACTGAATAAAGGCAATGTTTCTGGGTTCCTTACCATTTATGGAAAGCCTGAGATAGCCCTCACGACCGAAAATTTGCTCCAGGTCAAGGCCGGTCAAGACATTAGGATATCTGCCGTAACCCAAGGAGCCTTTCTCTTTGGCATCAAAAACATCAAACCCGGTGGCAACAATGAGAGCACCGACGCTCAACTCTTGCTCTTTTGGCTTGAGCTCGAACTCTATAGCTCTAGTGGGGCAATTCTCCCGACAGATATCACATTTCTCCCCTTTGAAGCGCAGACAAAGTGCTTCATCGAGAATATAGCAAAAAGGCGTCGCTTCTACAGTAGGTGGATAGACCGCCTTGGGGTCAGCAGGGCAGACCTCAGTACAAAGGCCGCAAGCTATACATTTCTCTACATCTATATACCGAGGCTGTTGGGTTATCTCAACACGAAAATTGCCAAGGTCGCCGCTAAGCTTTTTTATCGTGGAATTAGTTAGGAGCCTAATTCGAGGATTAATTACCGCTTCTCTAATCTTGTCGGGAACTACACAGGCAGAACATCTAGAGCAGACATCAGTTGCCTTACAACAAAAAGAGGCACTGTGCCCACCAACCACTGCCTCCTTCTCTATCAGGTATACATTCACACCAGCGTTAGCCAACTCTAACGCTGAAGCTACCCCTGATATGCCTGACCCAACAACTAAAACATTCTTACTCTCCAAATCCATTCCTTGAATTTCGTAAATCGTGTTATTTTATCCCTTTCTTACTTCTCAAGTAACCCCTCCACCCTGTTTACCAATTCCTGAGGGTCGACTGGCTTCTGAAGGTAATCTTCTGCTTCCATCATCATCCCTTCTCGTATGGAAAGGTGCGCTTTCTCTCTATCCTCAGGGTAAACAGTGAGCATCAACACAGGGATATTAGAGAAAAAATGGTATTTCTCGTCGGTTTTGAGCTCTCGGCAAACTTCAAATCCGTGCTTACCAGG
>JGI24025J20009_10001556_pt1 | contig 17220 bp, 19 predicted proteins | sample Cruoilmetagenom3_FD_20009 | JGI IMG/M metagenome (IMG submission 20009) | reverse complement strand
TATGTGAATCAGGCGGGCGGTAGTACTTCGCATTACCACGTCGTTTAAGGCGTGGAAGCTCTCCTGTTCAAGTTGGACTTCAAGCATAGTCCTCTCATCAATCCAGCCACCACCTTCAAGTATATTGGCTAGAATTGACGGAGCTTCATCGGCATTTAGCTCGGTGGTGAACCCCAATATTCCTAGATTTATGCCCAGGACAGGTATCATTGAAGGGATTGAAATACGAACGGCACGAAGGACAGTGCCATCGCCGCCAATGCACAGGAGCAAGTCTGAGTCAGAGACCTGAGGTCTGGCCTGCGATTCTTCCCAGGCGGAACACTGCCATGAGGAAACTCCGTGGGCTGATAATAGCTCTTCTAGCTCATTGACCAGGTCCCGGGCTTTTTCTAGCTTGGGGTGATACAGAATGCCAACTCGCTTCATAAGTGGAAGAAGTCTAGCACTGTCAATCTTTGAACGTCAAAAGTGGCCAGGAGCTAAGTCTCATTCCTTTAGCATCGTTTCCTGGCTTTTCTCTGGAGCTGGAGGAGAATAGTATATATCCATGGTGATAGCGTCTTTGGGGCAAGCATCAACACAGTTGCCGCAGTAGATACAGGCAAAAGGATCATACTTTATGGTCTTAGCTTCCTTATCCACAATTATGGCGTTTGCTGGACAAACCCGGGCGCAGGCAGTGCAGAGATCGCACTTTTCCATATCAAACTGAATCTTTCCTCGGGCACCAGGGAAAGGTGGCCGTTTGACGTAGGGGTAGCGTCTTGTGGCTGGCTTAGACAAAAGGTTCTTTATAACTGTAGGTAGCATCCAGGGCATATCTGTTTCACCTCTCAGTACAAGCAATACAAGGGTCTATGGAAAGCGTTATCACCGGGACATCGGCTAACTCGCATCCACGGAGCATGACCAGAAGCGGAGGGATATTGGCAAAGGTAGGTGTCCTCACCCTCAGCCTCTCCAGGTTGTTAGTGCCGTTCCCCTTTATATAGTAAAATACCTCTCCTCTATGTTGCTCTACTCTGGAGATAACTTCTCCTTTAGGGCGTCCAACAACTCTTGTGGCTATTTCGCCTTCGGGCATCATTGATAGGGATTTTAGACAAAACTCCGTAGATTGATACCACTCTCTTAACCTGACCAGAGTCCTGGCATATACGTCTCCCGCGGTTTCCACTATGGGCTCAAAGCCTATTTCCTTGAAGGCAGCATAGCCGGTTTGTCTGGTATCTAGAGGGACGCCACTTGCTCTGAGGACAGGCCCAGCGGCTCCCAAGGAAATAGCTTGTTCCTTTGTTAAGATTCCTTTGCCCACAGTGCGGCGCTTAAGGCTGGGGTCATGAAACACCGTAGGTGAAATATCACTATCCACCATCTCCTTAGCCATAATCAGCCTTTTCTCTATATCTTGGGCCATCTCCTTGTCTATGTCTCTTCTTACTCCGCCTATACTACAACTGCCGTAAATGACTCTCTGGCCTGTGGTCATTTCAGTGACATCTAAAATTATCTCCCTGGCCCGCCAGCACTGCATGAACAGACTTTCAAAACCCATAGAATCAGCCAGGAAGCCTAACCACATGAGATGGTTGTGCATACGGGAGAGCTCAGCCCAGAAAACGCGTAGGAATTTAGCTCTTGGAGGGATTTCAACATTCATCATTTCTTCAATTCCCTGGCAATAGCATAAAGCATGCATAAAGCTGCAAATGCCGCAAATTCTCTCACACAAAAATACATTGTTGCGGAATGGATTGAGTTCGGCTGCTTTTTCAATGCCACGGTGGATGTAGCCTATGGCAGGAATGGCATTGACTACTTTTTCGTCCTCACATTCCAGCTTTAACTGTAGAGCCTCAGGAAATACGGGATGCTGAGGGCCAAATGGGATGACCGTGCGTGCCATGTTTATTTTTTCTCCTCTACCTTATAGTCCTTCATCAAGGGAAATTCTGGGCTTTCCTTGGCACGAAGAAATCTCCCCTGGTAGTCAAGAGCAATGTCACTTATGTTTATCCTGAAGTGCTCCTTTATCTCGTTTTCGATTAGTGCGGCACAAAGATAAATATTGGATATGCTAGGCAAAGTTTCATCTTTGTCTATGCTGACCCGGATATGCCTGGCAAATTCCACGCTATCTTCAAACTCAAAGTGGTACATAACTTCAAAGTGGTCTCCCAGGTCAAGACAGGTAGCAGTGGCAAACCTGGCTTTCTGAGCCCACATCTTTTGTATTTCAGGGATGAGGGCATCCCTATCTAGTATTAGTTCATTTTCCATGGTTCAATTTCCCCAGAGCTATAATCACGCCGTCAATGATAGCTTCAGGTTTGGGAGGGCAGCCAGGGACATATACATCCACAGGTATGATTTTATCTACGCCACATATGGTATTGGGGGCGTTGTGGAATACGCCGCCGGTCAAAGCACAGGCTCCTATGGCTACTACCAAGCGAGGCTCGGGCATTTGATCGTACAGGTTGCGTAATACTCGCTTATTGCGATAATTAACTGTACCGGTAACCAGCAGAATATCAGCATGCTTGGGGTTACCCATGTTGACGATGCCGAACCTTTCTAAATCATAAAGTGGAGTGAGACAAGCCACCACCTCTATATCACAGCCGTTACATCCACCACAGTCATAGTGGAGTAACCAGGGTGATTTCATCCGTGATGTAGTCAAAAGTCCCATAAGGTTCTCTCAGTTCGTTCGTAAATTGCGCATATCATTACATCCAACCCAGGTTGACAAAGAAAATATTTAAAGCTATCAAGGTTACTCCGATGCCCCAAGAAAACTTCAGCATCCATGACCAGGTAAGGCGGGCAAAGATGTTATCCACGATGAGTTCAGCGAACCAGCAGACCAAGGGTATCACTATGGCTAACCACCATAAGCCGCCTACTATCCAGAAAAGCCCCAGAATAGCCAGAAGCAAAACTGTCTCATACCAGTGTCCCAGCTCTATCAGGGCTAGATAAGGCCCCGAATATTCAGAGAGTACTCCTCTGACTATCTCTTGGTGAGCATGTTCAGAGCTGGAGATATCAAGTGGGGATTTCCTCATAACAATAGTCAGTGCGATGAGCAACGCCAGGAAGGTTATCCATAAATCGGGGAGGAGAGGCTGGCCGTAATTGAATATATCTGCGATTAGGAAACCGCCTGTCTTAAGGGCTATAGGTATTGCTGCCAATAGCAAAATCGGCTCATAGGCCAGGAGCTGCAAAAGTTCTCGATGCCCCCCAATCTGGCTGTAGGGTGACTTTACGCTTAAAGCTCCGAGAACAAGACAAACGCCGGCAAAACCAAGGATGAATAGCAGGACTAGCAAGTCTTGCCTTATAGCCCAAAATACCACAGCAGTGATAATCAGGATAAGGTAACCCCAGGCGCAAGCCATCTGGAATCTATTAGCAACCATTCTTTTCTTCCCCAGGAGCTTTATAAAGTCATAAAAAGGCTGTATTATGGGCGGCCCAATTCTCCCCTGCAGGTGAGCAGTGACTTTCCTGTCAACACCTCTGAGTAAGCCGCCTATAAGCGGGGTAGCTATGACAGCGATTATGGCGCTTATTATTGCCCAGCTTGTGCTCATACCATTATCACCACGACGAATATTACGATGAGAAAAGCAACCCCGATAGGAATAAAAAATCTATCCAGGTTTTTCTCTCCCAAGGCAGCTTCCATGTAGAAGCCGCCAGTTTTAAGCTCTGTCCTTTCATCGGACATGGTAATAAACTCATCTGCCCCAATTTCCACGTTCTCGCCGCATAGGTAAGCAGCGCGACTCTCCTCTGGTTTTAGCTCGGCTCTGAGTAAAGGAATCACCAGGGCGAGAGCTGCCACTACAAAAAGTGGCCAGGCAGCAAAAATACCTACGGGAGATTTTAGAAACCAGAACCCTGTAGTAAAAGCCGCAGCATAGCCTGCCTCAGTCAATGCCGGAGCTACTACGCCATTATATATGGGGGCAATGAAGATACTACCGATGATAGCAGCCGCAATAAGGATTAGCAAGATGCCATGATAAAGTGGAATCATAGGTTCTGCTCTGGCGCGCTCAGGTACCGGGCTGTGGCACAGAAGTCGCCCCATCCATTTTACCCAGAAAATGGTAGTGGCTCCTGAACCGAGCATAAGCATGACGAGGACAAGGGTTGACCATACTCCAATTGCGGGTGCTGCCTCTATTGCTCCCCACTTGGTGATAAGGACACCAAAGGGGGCTACCAGCATAGAGATTATCCCAGCAATGGTTATGCCGGTTAAAATCGGCAGTCCTCTTGTCAGTCCCTCCATATCTTCTATATCTCTGCTCCAGATATGGCTTTCGACAGCCCCGGCGCACAAAAAGAGAAGACCCTTAGAGATGGCATGGAAGATTATGAGCATAATGCCGCAGGCTATAGCCAGAGGGGTATTTATGCCAGCACAAAGTATAATCAGGCCTAAGTTGCCTATGGTGGAATAGGCTAAAACTCTTTTACCTTCAGTCTGGCTTATAGCTAATATAGCGGTTATCAAGAAGACAAAGGCACCAAAAATTGTCACCAGGGTGGAAAGATGAGTCCCCTGGAAGGCGGGAGCTATCCTTAGTACAAGATATACTCCTGCCTTGACCATAGTGCTTGAGTGGAGTAGAGCTGAAACAGGCGTTGGGGCGACCATAGCGCCAAGCAACCAGCCCTGGAAGGGAGTCTGGGCTGCTTTGGTGAATCCAGCCAGACACAGCAAAGCCAAAGGTAAGAGGAGAACAGGATAGGCTATAGCACCGCTATTAATAATATCTATCAATGAGATGGTATGGAGTGGACTATTCCAGAAAAAGATGATAGCCAGGGAAAAGCCTATACTGCCAACCAAGCACATCCATAAGGCACGGAAGGAGTTAGTTATCGCTATTTGAGTCTCATCATGGCGAATCAAGGCATAACAGCATAGCGTGGTCATTTCCCAGAAGAATGCTAGCCACAGAAGGTTATTGGAGAAGACCAGTCCATTCATGGCTCCCAGGAAGATGAGCATATAGAAGAAGAACCTGGGCTGGTTTGTCTTTTCCAGGTGAAGGTGCTCTTCGTGGTCCTTCATATATCTTATGGCGTAAACGCAGATTAGCGAGCCTATGATAGATATGATGAGGCACATGATTATGGATAGGTGATCAATATAGAGGACGGGAGCAACTTCCAAAGGTGTGTGTGGTGCCCAGGAGAACTCGAAAATTGCCAGGGGAATGCCTGCGGCTAGAGTCAGGACTATGGTGAGGATATTGTGTAGGGATATACCTCTTTGGGTAAGATTCCTGATAGCCACGAAGAGGAAATATGCCAGTATTGCATAATTAAAGATTAGGATAAGCCAATCCCAAGCGGGGGAGGGGGAATACTCCATGGGTAAAGGGCCTTGTTGTAGGAAGAGAATAGAGGTGACTATGAGAATCAGGGAAGTGAGAAAGACGACACTGGCTCTGGCCTTGTGGTTTTTGATCCCCAGACAGATGATGCCAGTAACAATGGGGAACAGGATAGCTATAGCAACTAAGTTAGCCGTTGTCTATTTCCCTTTCTAGTTTGAAAGACAAGCTATCGATTTTACTCCGCTACTAAATTGAAAGTCAAGGGAAATCCCCTTTAACTCTAGGTGTTTAAATTGCTGTTAGCTGGAGTACCACAGCTTGGTTTCTGGATGACTTCAAAGCTTCCACTGGGGTAAGAGCTGGGGACCAAAGGAGTAATGGTTTTAGAGAGCGCCCTGTTGTTTAATGCTCACTGGATGAAGTGATAGCTACCCAGCCGGGTTCTCATATCCAGCCTCGTGTGCTTGCCTGTCTAGATCGAGGGTAAGGATACGCTCGAGAGGGAATAATACCTCGCCTTCGCTGCGGCGTAAATCAATAGCCTTGATATAGCACCTGCATTGCTCACAAATGTAAAGGCGGTATAACTGGCTCTCATTGGTGGAGTAAGCCAGAGAATCCTGATTTCGGTTGCCGCAGAAAGGGCACTCAAGCCTGAGGAAGAGCCATTCAGTGTCGCAGCGGGAGCAGACCAGCCACCTGGCACCGGTCTCCTTGCTGAGGAAGGCAATATCTGGCTTACCTCCACAAACAGGGCATAGCCTCTGACGCCAAGACTCTTGATTCACTAGGGGTGATAGTGCCTCTGAATATTTGACCAGCAGGGGGTGGAAGCCAGCTTGGAAGCAAAGAGAAAGGGCTTTGGAGTCAATCCCCATTTCCTCGTCGGTATTGTATGGCAAGGAATATTGATACCAGGCTCTGGCCATCCTGTGCAGAGGGAACTGTGGGGAGGTGAGTTTTTCGAATTCGGGACCGTTGGAAGGAGAATACTCGGCAACTACGGAACTTGCTTGCTGGAACAATTTTTCCAGTGGTTGCCAATGAGGGAGCAAATCTTCAAATTGGAGGATAACCTCACCTTGCGTAAAGCTATTAGCGATTTTAGAAAGGTGCTTGTTCAGAGTGGGCAAATAGGAATCTTCTATTTTGAGTTCGAGCAGCCTTCGATAGAGCTCTATATATTTGGGTATCTGGTGCCCTTTATAGTTCCATTTCGCTAATTGCTCTACTACCTTCTCATCTGCCTGTGTAGTCACTCTTTAGGAGCCTTTAGAGATTTCCTCATACCACTTGGCGTAATGACTCTTGGCATACTCCACGGAGATTTTACCTCCTATCATGGAGCGAAGAGATTCGTGCATTGTGGGATGTATGGCACTCAGAACAAAATGCACTATTAGCATGCAGCCACCGATAATAAAGGCAAGAGCATGGGTGAACAGAGCCCACTGGAAGACACCTGGAGCTACGAAACCCTTAAGGAAGAGCATAATAAACCCGGTTACAAACATAGTTACGCCGCAAAGGATGGTGATAAGCTGCCAGATTTTCTGTCCCGTGTTTATATGTCCTTGAGGTGGCATTTTGCTCTCGTCACCACCAAGATAATAATCGACCGCTGCTTTAACCCAGCCGTAATCCGNTCGTGTCCAGGTAAAGGACTCCTTTAGGTATTCTAAACAGCTTTTGCGGTAGCTGACGAAATAGATCACCAAAGCAACGGTAAGACAATAAACGCAAAGTCGGTGAATGATGCGGGTCCATCCTGATAGGCCAGCTACACCCCAACCAGGCACAAATATTATCAACCCCGTTAGTCCTAGCAATATAATTAATACTGCGACTACCCAGTGGAGCGTTCTTGCTGGCAGACTAAAACGTAGAACTCCTGGCCTTCCAGGGTCATCAAACCCGAAGATATTAATAAACGTCCCTATGACTTCCCCAATGGTGCCGAAAATGGAGTCCCAGAGGCTCTTTTGTTTCTTTTCAGTCTCCTCCATTTTTCTTCTCCTCAGCAATTATTCTTGCTCGGGCAATTATGGCAGCCGCAAACATTCCTGCTCCTGCCAGCAGACCCAGCCCTATGCCAGTCCATTCTGCAACGCTCAGTGCCGTAGCGGCAGCAGGCATCTCGGGATTCTCTGGAAGGTCATAGACCTCAGGGCGCTCATCAAGCACATACATCATGTGCAGGCCTCCCATCTCATGCTCGCCGTAAAAGTTAGCGTTGGGGTAGGTATCTCTTAAGATTTCTACTCTCTGTTTTCCTTCTATTATTAAGTCATCACGCTCACCGAACTTTATCGCTCCGGTAGGGCAGGTCTTGGCACAGGCGGGCTCCAGGCCATTGCTAACTCGGTCAGCACAGAAGGTACATTTTCCTCCCATTATTCCGTAGCCCAGTAGTCTACTATGATGGGGGTCCATCTTGGGGATATGGAAGGGGCAGAATTCAACACAATAGCCGCAGCCAGTGCATCTGTGCTCATTATAAACCACAAAGCCCAGAGTAGGATGACGCTTGAGTGCACCCGCAGGACACACATTAACACACGCTGCGTCAGTGCAATGCATACACTGCTCTTTCCTGAAAAGCCACCTGAATGTGCCATCATTGCCATATTCCTTAAATATAATCTTGGTCCAGGTATCAGCGGATAGGTCAGGGGGGTTTTCATAAGTGCCTCGGTTGGTAGTTTCCTCTGCGGGAAGCTCATTCCACTGCTTGCAAGCTACCTGACAGGCACGGCAGCCAATACACTTGGTAACATCAATAAGCATCGCTTTAGCCATTTACTTTCCTCCAGCGTCAACCATATTTGACGATTTCACTTGTGTACGTCACACAAGAAAGCTTTATACTCTGGAATCATGGTGTTAGCATCTCCCACATGGGGGGTAAGCACATTGGCGCTATCTCCCTTGGAAAGGCCAGCGTATCCCCAATGCCAAACCAATCCAATATGGTGAACTCTTGTCCCGTTAATGGCAAAGGGGGTAAAGCGCTTGGTGACTATGGCTACTGCTTCTACTTTACCCCGTGCTGACTCCACAATAACCTTCTTGCCATTGATGATGCCTTTCTCCGCTGCTAGCTCTTCGCTCAGTTCAACGAACATCTCAGGCATAAGTTCGTTTAACCAGGGAAGGTTTCTGGTCATAGCGCCAGCCTGCCAATGTGCGGTCACCCTGTAGGTAGTGGCCACGATGGGATACTCAGCAGCATCGCCTTTGTAGTCCATTTTAGAGTCCCAAATCTTGAAACACGGGTCATTCTGTGTGCCCGACATCTGATTAGCTACAGGGCTTTCCCAGGGCTCATAATGCTCGGGGAGTGGGCCATCGGCCAATGAAAGTGACCGGGGGGCTACGTAGGAGCCGAAGAGATGCCCGACACCATCAGGCTTCATAATAAACGGCCGCTTGGTTTTTGACGGGTCTACAGCCATAGGCGGCCAACCACCATCAGGCACGTCCCCCTCCCATTTCTGAAGGATAGGATGCCAATTGATAACTGGATGCTCAGCATCCCAAGCGACACCGTTCAAATCAACCGAAGCTCTGTTGTAAATAATGCGCCGATTTACTGGCCAGCACCATGACCAGTTAGGATATAGTCCGATATCGAATTTATCGGGAGTGGGGTCACGTCGGGCGGCCATATTGCCCGCTTCGGTGTAGCTAGCACAGTAGAGCCAGTTGCCTGAACTTGTTGTGCCGTCATCCCTGAGCTTGCCAAAGCTGGGCAAAAGCTTGCCTGTTTTGAGGTCGTAGCCGTTTATCTCCTTGGCTACCTTGTGGACATCGGCTGGCTCGCCATGTCCCCAGGTCAGTTCAGTGATAGCCTCAGCGTTGCGACCACCCTCCGCGGCATATAAGTGCTTGAGCTTCAGCATGAGCAAGGTAACTATATCCAAATCTGACATCGCCTCACCGGGAGGCTCAACTGCTTTGTACCTCCACTGCATCCAGCGGCCGCTGTTACTGATGCTGCCCTCTTTCTCCATTGAGGCTGACGCGGGAAGGAGAAAGACCTCTGTCTTTATTTCTGCGGGGTTAACTCCAGGTCTTTTCCAGAATGTGGCGGTCTCTGTCTCCCACAGGTCGGCAGCAACCAGCCAATCCAGATTCTCCAGAGCATCCCGCTCCATGTTGGCATTAGGACCGCCTACCGCGGGGTTTTGCCCCCAGCACATGAGCCCCTTAATCTTAGCAGCATACATCGCTTCAAAGAGAGCGATGTGGGAGTAGTTCTTCCCAGATTTAATCTTGGGCAGGTAATGGAAGCCAAAATCGTTGGCCTTGGTAGCGGCATCTCCGTACCATGCTTTGAGCAGGCTGGTGATATACTTGGGGGTATTTTGCCACCAGTTGGCGCTAATAGGATCCTTCCATGTGGGGGTAACTCGCTTCAGATAAGCATCTAAGCTTGTATCTGTATCTTGTGGTACTACAAGGTAGCCAGGCAAGATATGGAATAGCAAGCAGTGGTCTGTGGATCCCTGGACATTGCTCTCGCCTCTGAGGGCATTGATGCCACCTCCAGCAACGCCCATGTTAGCAAGCAGAAGTTGCAATATGCCATAGGTTCGGATGTTCTGTGTGCCGTAGGTGTGATGGGTAGCACCCATAGCATACATTATCGTCCCTGCTTTGCCTGTTGCACCTGTGGCAGCGTATGTTTCACATACTTTAAGATATATATCCTTCGGAGTGCCGGTAATCTTACATACGGTATCGACATCATAGCGAGAGAAGTGCTTCTTCAAAAGCTGGAAGACGCAGTTGGGGTCTTCAAGGCTCTTGTCCATCTTGGGGATGCCATCTTCATCCAGTTGATATTGCCATGTGGATTTCTCATAGCTTCTCTTATCGGGGTCGTAGCCGGCGAAAAGTCCATCTAGCTCTGCCGGGCCCTTGAAATCGGGGTTTATAAGAAAGGCGGCATTGGTATACTCCCTGACATAGGTCATATTGTAGTTCTGGGGATTTTTCTCCATATCATCCAATACATACTTGATCATACCGCCAACAAAGGCAATATCCGTTCCCGATCTCAGTTTGGCGTAGATATTTGCCTTCGAGGAGGTGCGGGTGAAGCGAGGATCGACGCTTATGAGCTTGGCACCTTTCTCCATAGCTTTGGTTACCCACTTGAAGGAAACAGGATGGTTGTCAGCAGCATTGCTGCCGATAATCATAATGCAATCACTGTTCTTGATATCAATCCAGTGATTGGTCATGGCTCCCCTGCCGAAACTTTCCGCCAAACTGGCGACGGTAGCGGAGTGTCATATACGGGCGCAATGCTCTAAGTATACTATGCCAAGGGCACGTGCCATCTTGGATAGAAGGTAGCATTCCTCGTTATCCAGGGGCGCGCCACCTAGTTGAGCAATAGCGTCAGTGCGGTTGACCAGCTTGCCATCTTGCCACTCTGTCCAGTTGGCATCCCGTGTATCTTTGATGTTTCTGGCGATGCGCTCTATAGCCCAGTCCCACGATACCTCTTCCCAATCGTAGCTATAAGGTGCCCGATGCAAAACCTTGCGCAGGCGGAGTTCATTATTAACCACCTGATAAAGTGCTTGACCTTTGGGGCAAAGGGTGCCTTGATTAATGGGATGGTCAGGGTCTCCCTCAATATTAACTACCTTGCCATTTTCGGAAGCCACGATTGCCCCGCAGCCCACGGCGCAGTAGCAACAAATAGTGGTTGTTTCCTTAACCCATGTTTTTCTCAGCGGGATGTCTATGATGGCTGCTTCGAGGATGGAATTGAAATCCAGTACTCCTAAAAAGGCAGCCCCTGCTGCCCCCCCTCCACAAAGCTTCAGAAAATCCCTTCGGCTTAATTCCATAGCCACCTCCTAATATTAGGACTGTATATACTACTGCTAATTAAGGTCGCTTGTCTATATCTTATACCTGGCTTATCATTTAAATTTTCATAATTTTTGCCCCCGGTCAGTAAGCAAAACATTGCTGAGAGCCTGGAGCAGAATGGCGTCATTTTCAGGCAAGATGGTGCGTGGGTCGAGCAGCACAGCATTTTTATCTATGCGCCCTATTACAGGTGGTTGCTGTGAGCGCAAATTGCGAGCTATCTTCTCAGCCTCGCTTCCTGTTTTCCCCTTGATGGCTACGAGTTTAGTAGGCAGAGTGCTTTCCGGTAAGCTTCCTCCTCCTACTGTAGATTCGCCATCAATCGCTGTGGCCAAGTCGTTAAGCGAGCGAGCCCAGCTCTCAGCTCTCTTTTCTATCGTCTCTAAAGGAGTGGCAATCATTTTCCATACAGGTATCTTGCTTGTTGCTTCATCTTTAAGATAGTGGAGTATGGTGGCAGCTAGCCCAGCTAGCCTAATCTTGTCGATACGTATTGCCCGCGCCAGGGAATGCCTCTTAAGTTTTTCAATGAGCTCTTTTTTGCCTATGATAATCCCGGCTTGAGGTCCGCCAAGGAGCTTATCTCCGGAGAAGAAAGCTAAATCCACCCCGGCTGCAATGTCCTCCTGAACCATAGGCTCGTAGGCTAGTCCAAACTCTGTGGTATCTAGCAGGCAGCCACTGCCCAAGTCATGTAGCGCCAGGAGACCACATTGGTGACTGAGCTGCACTAATTCGACCAGCGGGACAGCATGGGTAAAGCCAAGCATCTCAAAGTTGCTAGAGTGGACTTTTAGCAAGGCTGCCGTTTTGGGGCTGATTGCCTGTTCATAATCTGACAAGTAAGTACGGTTAGTTGTCCCCACCTCCACTAGCTTCGCTCCACTCTGGCGTATTATGTTTGGCAAACGAAATCCACCACCGATTTCCACCGCTTCACCTCGGGAAATGATTACCTCTTTCCCCTTGGCCAGAGCGGTGAGGGCTAGCAGTACACCCGAGGCGTTATTATTCACCGCCATGGCTGCTTCAGCTCCAGTAGCTTGACATAAGAGTGATTGAATATGAACTTGGCGTGAGCCTCGCTTGCCGCTATCAAGTTCAAGCTCGAGATTGGCATATCCCGTGGCGGCTAAATGCATAGCCGCTATGGCCTCCTGGCTCAACGGTGCCCTACCCAGATTGGTGTGGAGTATAACCCCTGTGGCATTGAGCACCGGGCTGGGTCCTACTTGCTGCAGAGTTTGAGCCCGAGCACGAATCGTCTCTATTATTTGGTCAAAAGAGGGGCATGGGTTACCTGAACTGACTGAGAGGCGAACTTCGTTGAGATATTGCCGTGCCAGGTTTACTATGGTGGAGTGGGAGTAAGCCTTCTCAGATTCTTTGATGCGGGCATCGGAGATTAGCTTGTCTACACTGGGCAGACGGCGCAGATTACTCTCCATTTGTGCGGTATTATACCAGTTTGTGCGGCTACATGGCAGCTTGTCTTTTGTTGTTCATGCTAGAATAAGTTCAGGGGAGTTTGATGGATATTAAGCAGCTAAAGGTCTTTTGCGCCGTGGTGCAAAAAGGAAGTTTCTCCCGAGCGGCGGAGATGCTTAATTTGACTCAGCCCACTATAAGCTTTCAGATTGGCTCGCTGGAGAAGGAACTGGAGACAAGACTATTTGACCGAGGGGGCAGGCAGGTAATAGCCACCAAAAGCGGGGAAGTATTGTACCAATATGCACTCAAAATCTTAGAATTAACGCAGGAGGCCGAAGAAGCTATTGACCAGCTCAAGGGACTGGTTCGTGGTAAATTGATTATAGCTGCTAGCACTATTCCAGGGGAGTATATCTTGCCTGGCCTTTTATCTGGATTTAAGGAGAGGTATCCTGGAATCGAGCTTGTCTTGATGGTCACTGATACCAAGGGGGTTATCAGAAAGGTAATAGATAATGAGGTGGAGGTGGGGGCAGTGGGAGCGAAGGAGGAAAATGACAAGCTGGTGTTCACCAAGTTTGCTACTGATAGGCTGGTGCTAATCGCGCCTCCCGATAATAGATGGTTCAAGCAGGAAGCCATAAGCTTGGAGGAGTTGAAGGAGGTGCCTTTTGTGATGCGGGAAGCTGGCTCTGGCACTAGAACTATCGTGAAGCAAAGACTCAAGGAGATGGGTGTAGACGAGAGGGAGCTCAACGTTGTCATGGAGTTAGGAAGCACTGCTGCGGTGNAAAATGCAGTTGAAAGCGGTGCTGGCGTTTCCATCATATCTGAGAGGGCGGTGGAAAGTGAAATTAAGCTAGGTTTGCTCAGGAAGCTGCGGGTGGAAGGTTTAAAGCTAGAACGGGACTTTTTTATTGTCTATAAACGACGCAAGACTCTTTCTCCAGCGGCCTCTGCCCTTGTGCAATTCTTGCAGGAGGAAAAAGAACCGGCTTAGAGCAGTCAAGTCCCGACGTGGAAGTCATTTGGGCGCTGTCCTTTTTGGTACAAGCAATTCTTGGGACAGGCTCTGGACTTGGTATGTCTGAGGCTCGGCTGCCATCTAATCCGCCTTTCCTTGGCGAGGACACGGTGTTGTTCTTCTCCCCTTAATAAACCAAGGGCGAAAATCCAGAAATCCGCTGGGATGAAACAGCAGAATAACTAAAGCTAAGCCTAAAAGCACAATATCAAAGCACAGGGCTTGCAGTGGCGACATCGCTCCCAGCAATTCCTCCCACCTGCCAAAGCAATAGGCGCACGAGGGAAATTGTTGTATACCCTGACTTATCGCCCAGGAATTACTAGCTAAGAATCCAGCAATAAGTGGGAGGCAAAGGGCTGCAGCGATTCTAGGAACTATGCCCACAGTCAAGAGGACTCCGAGGCCAATCTCTGCCCAGGGGAGGCAATAGCCAATGACGTAAGCCATAGTGGGAGTCCAAAAAGATTGCAATAAAGCATCAATAAATTCCATTTGGCCGGGTAGTTTGCCAGAGCCAGATGCCAACAGAGTCAGCCCTAAAAACAGGCTCGGCACTAAGGTTACTAAGATTCTTTGCCAGCCAGTTTCTAACTGTTGTTTCGTAAGGTTTATGACCAAGTGTAACTCATCTCATCCCTATCGGGGTTGGCATCCTGATTACTTGCCAAGGCCACTGGCTATTTGCCTCTCCACTCCCACGGAGTGTTCTACCGGTAACCTCAGCCACAGCCTACTTTGATTTCCACGCTTTGTTCCGCTTCACCACCCTTACCATCCCTTACCACTACCGTGATGTTATAGCTGCCGTCGCAATTGGGGGCGACCCAGATTGCAACAGGACCTTCGGCAGATATTCCACCCCTGCTGGCCGTCCATGTATAGCTCAACGCATCACCATCGGGGTCTTGAGCAGTGCATTGGATGGTAGTACTCGAAGTAGGCCTAAGCCGTGGAAACGTGGCTATTAATTTCTGAATGGTCGGTGGACGGTTAACCATAACATCAATAATGACCATCGTTGTTGCCTCGCTACCCAAATCGTCCTTGACCAGGATAATGATATTATAAGTGCCCAACACATCAGGAGCACTCCAAGTCACGCTAGAGCCTTCGCCGGAAATATCACCTCCGCTAGCCAACCATTCATAGCTCAAGTTATCACCATCGGGATCTGAGGCAACACACTCAATAGTACAACTGGCTGAAGGAACGACCCACTCAGCACAGGATGTCAAAATAATTTCTGGTGGGTGATTTTCCCTCACAGTAATGGTGCTTGAACTCACAGCTACGTTACCATCCTCATCAGTCACAGTGACTGAGATGGTATATTCGCCAAGCTCTTCCGGAGCGACCCAGGTAACCTTAGGAGTCTCGCTGCCGAAGATATCGCCTCCACTAGCCTGCCACTCGTAGTTTAGTTCACCACCATCTGAATCCGAAGCAATGCACTCAAACTCATAGCAACCGCAAGGTACTACTTCTTGTTTCACTTGAAAGCTGGTAATCACCGGGGTATGTTTGGCGACACAGCCACTAAGGAGGATGGCAATGATACCCAAAATAGTCAGGCTGATTAGCCACTTCTTAAGCTTCGTCGAACTTAAACTCATTTCATCTCCTTTCCAGTAACCGAATACCCTCTATGTCGTCATCAAGCACAAGAAGTGCAACCAGGCAAATATCCTCTATCTTCGCAAGTTGCTCCTTCTTGTCAAAGACTATATCCTCAGCTAGAATTGCCATTTAACTTTGCTCCACTCCCACGGAGTGGCCATTTAACCTCAGGTACACACTCTCAAGTCTATCGTCTCGGTGTCCTCACCACCCTTGTCATCNGACACTGTTACCGTGATAGTAAATGTGTCAATCTCGCCGGGTGCGGTCCACGTAGCAACTGAACCTTCCCAAGATATATCGCCCCCATCCGCCGACCAAACATAGCTTAGCTCATCACCATCAGGGTCAGAGGCACGGCATTTAATGGTAGCAGTCTCATGCTTGCGAACGCTTTTATCGTCCGTTGTCAAACTCTTAATCTCAGGGGGATTGTTAGATGCCACATTCGCAAGATTTATAGTCAGGTACTCCACAGCCTTGCCACCCCTCCCATCTCTAACCTCAACCCTGATAATATAAGAGCCAGTGTCACTCGGTGCACTCCAGGTAGCAATCGGACCCTCCCAAGAGATAGTACCTTCACCTGAGCTGGCCGACCAGAAATAACTCAGGCTATCCCCGTCTGCATCTGAANCATCACATTCAATGTTACAATTGCTTGAAGGAGCAACATGCTCCTCATCCACTATAAGACTAACGATATACGGCTTGTTATTGACTTCCACAGTGACAGAATCTTCGGCCTCAGCACCCTTTTCATCGCTTACCACAATAGTGATGGTATAAGAACCAGAGCCACTTGCTGGAGCAATCCAGGTAACATCGGAGCCATTCCCATTTATTTCGCCACCGGTGGCTGACCAGTTATAGCCCAAGCTATCACCATCTGGGTCTGAGGCAAGGCACTCGATTGTGCAACTGTCTGAAGAAAGTACTAATTCTTGTCCAGCATGAAGACTGTTGATAACCGGGGGATGATTACGCCAAAAACAGCCACCAGCACACAGGACGATAACAACCAAGACAGTCAAGCCTATTATCAGCTTCCCCGTCTTAGCGAAAGTCAGTTTCATTAGCTCTTCTCACCGAGGCTGTTCGATAAATCAATTTCATCTCTAATTGCTAGACCAATGGCTTTGTCTATTGCGCAATGTCTACTTGTGTCCTCTACAAAAATCTCTCCGTCTCTCCTAACAACCACCTCTTCTTCACGGATGAGAGCATCCGTCCTTTTCTCTTCACCATCTCGTGAGACCACAGAGATTTCTATTTCTGAAGTTCCTTTTTCCATGATTTATGGAGGTCCTTTATTTCATCTATTATGCTTCTACAAGCATCGAAGGCTGGCTCTCTGTGAGACGCCGAAACGGCTACCAGCAAAATGTTCTCCGATATACTCAAGAATCCAACTCGGTGTATTATTGCTACATCTTCTATATCGAATCTATCGATGGCTCTTTTCCTTAGCTGTTCTAATTTCTGGATGGCATCCTTATTGTGCTCGAATTCCAATCCATTACCTGAAGGGAATTCACGCACTGTGCCCAAATAGGTTAGTATCACGCCTATTCTCGGGCTCCGCATTCTCCTGGCTATCTCATCAATGGAGAAGTCTTCTTTTCTTATCTCAATCATGTCAATATTCTCTCTACAATCAGATTGCCACGCCTTCGGCTCGCAATGACAAAAAGGGGTATCATCCCAATATGCCTTTTACGATAACATCGACTGCCTCTTCCTCGTTTAGCCCTCTTGCCATTAATGTTTCTAGCTGCTTTTTATCTATACTGCCGATGGCAGCCTCGTGAGTAACCTTTGCTTGTTTATTCGTCACATATACAACTGGTATTGCCTTCGCTATCACTCCCTCTCCATTCACGA
>JGI24025J20009_10001554_pt1 | contig 17222 bp, 16 predicted proteins | sample Cruoilmetagenom3_FD_20009 | JGI IMG/M metagenome (IMG submission 20009) | reverse complement strand
CTTCCATCAGTCGATCCAATAGGTCTTTGTCGATGCTCATATGTGGGTCTCCTTACAGAGCAGTTACCACGCCAGAGCACAAAATTCAGGATAGTCCCGGATATTCGTGCAGGGCGCTATGATACGCATCTCAACTATTTGTGGCCCGATTGGATAAGGGCAAATGAACTGGAGCAGACGCCCTTTTCGATTTAGGAAAGCCAATTCTAAAGATTTGGCAGCGCCCGAACCGCCCCCGTCGTGCTGAAAGCACGCCTCTGGCGTGATGCGGGCGCTTCTCGCCCACCCCTCGGTTCGGGCGCTGGTCTGTCGAATATAGGTTAGTCCAAAATCCCTCGCCTCCTGCGCCACCCCTCGCTGCGGCCCGAAACTGTCCACCGGACAGTTTCCAAGACGGCCTTTGCCCCCTCGGCTCAAACGCTGCTCTGCAAATCAAAGGGCGGCCCTATTCATCCCATTCCCCCATCCGCGCCTTCACGCGCTTCCACCGTACAAGGTCCGCCATCTGGCGGCGTTTGACCTCTTCCAGACTGCGCATTTCGAACTCCTCGATCAGCTCGGCCTGACGCACTGACACCACGGCGCACAGCATCCGGCCGTTGCGTGTGACCCACAGCCGTTCGCCGTTGTGGCTGACGCGGCCCAGCATGTTGTCCTTGTTCAGGCGCAGGTCGGTGAGGGATACAAATCGGTTTTTCATCGGCATGTCCCGATTATGAGCGGGGAGCCTTACCCTGCGGCAAAATCCTTAACGCGCCCCGCCCCCACCGTGCGGCGCGGGGTGCGTTTTCATGGATCAGACCCCTTGAGACATACGATTTCGACGATTCGGATGCCGGATGATACAGATCAAGGCAGAAAGTATTCCGATTCTGTAATATATCTTTTGACGGGGACGCGCCCGTGCTGAAAGATATGAGGCTCACCATGATGCGGCTTGCACAAATTCTGTATTCACTGATCAGCACCACGCTGGCTGGATCGTTCATTATTGTAGCGTTGGTAACGGGTTACACGACGATGCAGCCCATCATCATCTCCGCTGCGGCCGGTTTCGTGGTGGCCTTGCCGGTCGCTTGGTATGTGGCCAAGGCGATCATGGTGAACGAATAGAATCCCGCGGCCCTCCGGGCCAAGGGTAGGACGGTGGCGGTACGAGGGAGGGGTCCCCGTTGGGGCCGCCGCCGTCCAATTATTTATTTGGTATCAGTCGGTTAGGTCAAGGTATCCGCGCGTAGCGGCCTCGAACTCGCGCGGCTTTTCCGCATGCAGCCAATGCCCCGTTCCTGGGATTGATGCGAACCGTGCATTCGGGAAAAGCCTTTTGATTTCAATGCGGTGGCTGCGGTCCACATAGGTGGAATCGCCCCCCGACAGGAACAGCGTGTCTCCTTGGAACTGCCCCTGCATATCGGGAAAGCCGACGATTTTCGGCATTTCCCGTTCCAGAACGTCAAGGTTTAGAACCCATTTTTTCTGTTTTACATCAAGGGATTGCGTGAAGAAAGAGATCAGGGTTTTCTCGTCTATGACGCGGGCCAACTGCTCTTCCGCATCCGACCGCCGCTCGACCTTGTTCAGGTCCACCGACCGCATCGCCGCGATGTTGCCCAGCTGTCCTTCGCCATGCCCATAATCGACAGGTGAAATATCCACGATTATCAATCGGTTGACCAGTTCGGGGCGGGTCAGCGCCAGCACCATCGCGGCCTTGCCGCCCATGGAGTGGCCCATGACATCCATCGGCTTGCCATGCGCCTGGATCACCTCGGCGAGATCGGCGGCCATGTCGTGGTAAGAATGCGTGTCAAACCAAGGGCTTGCGCCATGGTTGCGCATGTCTACGGCAATCACCTGCCGTTCGTCAGACAAACGTTTCGCGATCACGCCCCAGTTCCGGGCCGATCCATAAAGCCCGTGAACGATCAAAAGGGCAGGTTTATCAGTGGCTTGGCCATGTTCGATCTGTGTCAGCATAGGCTATTGCTAGCCCGCTTTACCGGTCTTGACCAGAGCCATTGAACCCCGTGATGTCCGCCGCTAGGCTGTGGGTGGAGGCGCAACGCTTTGATCAACCACGCAGAAATCGATACCATGGCCGCGTCGCTGTCCCAGGCCTTGGACGAGAAACTGGGACTGCGGCACGGCACCTTGGCGCGGCGCGCTCAAAAGGCCGGAAGGCGCTTGCCCAAGCGGGTGCGCAGGCAGATCCTCGACATTGCAGAGGCGCAAAAGATCGCGGGAAACCAACATCTTGCGCGACAGCTGGATGGGGATGCCCTGCGTACATCCCATACCAAGGCAATGGCCCATCTGAAGAGCATCGACCCGCGTGACCGGCGCATCGGTGCGATCCTTGGAAGCGCTGGCGGGCTGGTATTCAACCTGATCCTTCTGGTACTGGCTTTGGCCGTGATATGGGCCGTGGCGCAAAGGTAAGGCGGATCGGACATGGCGGCCGCGCGGGCTGGGGTGGGGGCTTCGGTTCCTCGTTTCTGAAGAGCAGCGCGCGACCTCGGTCCATGTCCGAACCGTAAAGCAAAGATGAACGCCAAACCTTACCCCTGACTTGAGCCGCCAAAGAAAAACGCCGCCGCGAATAAATCGCAGCGGCGTCAAATGTTTGGATGTCCCGAATTACAGGTTCGGATACATTGGGAAGCGTTTGCACAGCGCCTCGACCTCGGCTTTCACGCGGGCCTCGACATCACTGTTGCCGTCTTCGCCATTGGCGGCAAGCCCGTCCACGACCTCGACAATCCAGTCCGCGATCTGGCGGAACTCTGCCTCGCCGAACCCGCGGGTGGTGCCGGCGGGGGTGCCAAGACGCACGCCCGAGGTGACCATCGGTTTTTCCGGGTCAAACGGGATGCCGTTCTTGTTACAGGTGATATGCGCGCGGCCCAGTGCCTTTTCGGTGGCATTGCCTTTGACGCCCTTGGGGCGCAGGTCGACCAGCATCACATGAGTGTCGGTGCCGCCGGTTACCATGTCCAGACCGCCCTTCATCAGCTGGTCGGCCAGGGCCACGGCATTGGCGCGCACCTGCTTTTGGTAGTCCTTGAACTCGGGGCGCAGTGCCTCGCCAAATGCCACGGCCTTGGCTGCGATGACATGCATCAACGGGCCACCCTGAATGCCGGGGAAGATCGCGGAATTGACCTTTTTTGCGATTTCTTCGTTGTTGGTTAGGATCATGCCGCCGCGCGGGCCGCGCAGGGTCTTGTGCGTGGTCGTGGTGGCCACATCGGCATAGGGGAAGGGCGAGGGATGCTCGCCCGCGGCGACCAGACCTGCAAAGTGCGCCATGTCCACCATCAGGTAAGCGCCCACGCTATCGGCAATCTCGCGGAACTTGGCAAAGTCGATCTGGCGCGGGATGGCCGAACCGCCCGCGATGATCAGCTTGGGCTGGTGTTCTTGCGCAAGGGCCGCGACCTGATCGTAATCCAGCAGGCTGTCCTGTTGGCGCACGCCATATTGCACGGCGTTGAACCACTTGCCCGACTGGTTCGGCTTGGCGCCGTGGGTCAGGTGGCCGCCCGCATCCAGCGACATGCCCAGAATGGTGTCGCCGGGTTTGATCAGCGCGGTAAACACACCTTGGTTTGCCTGAGAGCCGGAGTTGGGCTGCACGTTGGCGAACTCACAGCCGAATAGCTGCTTGGCGCGGTCGATGGCCAGGTTCTCGGCCACGTCGACATATTGGCACCCGCCGTAATAGCGGCGTCCGGGGTAGCCCTCGGCGTATTTGTTGGTCATGATGGAGCCTTGCGCCTCCATCACTGCGGCCGAGACGATGTTCTCGGACGCGATCAATTCGATCTCGTGACGCTGGCGGCCAAGCTCGTCGGTGATCGACTTGAACAGCTCGGGGTCGCGGGAGGAGAGGGATTCGGTAAAGAAACCTGTGTCGGCCATTTGGTCCTCGTCAGTCAGGATTGCGTTGCCGCTGATCTAAGGGAAAACCGCCCTAGGGGAAAGGGTCGAAAGCGCCACATCCGGCCCCCGTTGCGTCATGTGGTGCGGCGGGGGTGGCCTAAGGGGGCAAGTTGTGCTTCCATCCGCGACGCGCGGGGCCTATCGGAAACCCACGTAGATTATCGGAGCCCGCCGTCCCATGAGCCGGAAATGACTATGAAAATTGCCTTTACCGCCAGCAATGCCGCCGTCGCGCAGACAGCGCGCGCCGTTCTGGTGGGCCGATACGGTGACGCGCCTGAGGATAAGGCACACGTGATCGTGGCGCTTGGCGGTGACGGATTCATGCTGCAAACCATGCACCGCACCCAGCATCTGGATATTCCCACCTACGGGATGAACCGCGGCACGGTGGGTTTCCTGATGAACGCATATTCGGAAAGCGGACTGATCAAGCGGCTTGAGGCCGCCGAGGAGGAGGTCATCAACCCCCTGTCGATGCGCGCCACAGACACGTGTGGTGCCGTCCACGAGGCGCTTGCCATCAACGAGGTGTCTTTGCTGCGCCAAGGCCCGCAAGCCGCCAAGCTGAAGATCACGGTGGATGGCCGCCTGCGGCTGGAGGAGCTTGTCTGCGACGGGGCGCTGGTGTCCACCCCCGCCGGATCGACCGCCTATAACTATTCCGCGCACGGCCCGATCCTTCCGATCGGGTCCGACGTGCTGGCCCTGACCGCGATTGCCCCCTTTCGCCCCCGACGCTGGCGCGGGGCGCTGTTGCCAAAAACCGCGCAGGTGCGGTTCGACGTGCAAGAGCCGGAAAAACGCCCCGTGATGGCCGATGCCGACAGCCGGTCATTCCGCGACGTGGTCAGCGTTGAAATTCGGTCTGAACCTGGCATCCGTCACCGTATCCTGTTCGACCCCGGTCACGGGCTGGAAGAGCGTCTGATCCGCGAGCAGTTCGTCTGATTTCTTTCGCGGCGTCCGGAACCATTCTGCTCTGCAATCGTTGACCCAGTGAGGCCCGCTTGGTGGCGGGCACTGGACACAAGACGGAGGGAATTGCGATGGACTGGAACATTATCGTAGGCAAATGGAAGCAACTCAAAGGCTCTGCGCAAGAGCAATGGGGTAAGTTGACCGATACGATCTGGATCAGGCCGCGGGCAACCGTGAGCAGCTGATCGGCAAGATCCAGGAACGCTATGGAATTGCCAAGGACGAGGCCGAAAAGCAGGTGGACCAATTCGCCAGCAACCACGCCGGCTGATCGGGTCGGCACAAACCCGCAAGACATGAAAAAGGCCCCGGCGCATTTCCTGTCGGGGCCTCTTACGTTGGTATTACAGGGGCTTAACTCTTGGCGTAACCCAGTGTTTGCAGCGCTTCTTTGATCTCGTCCAGAATGGCCGGATCGTCGATTGTTGCGGGCATCTTGAATTCCGCATTGTCCGCGATTTTCACCATGGTGGCCCGCAGGATCTTGCCCGAGCGGGTCTTGGGCAGGCGGTCCACCACCACGGCCAGTTTGAACGCGGCCACGGGGCCGACCTGGTCACGCACCAGTTTCACGCATTCTTTCGTGATCTCGTCATGCGGGCGGTTCACGCCGGTGGTCAGGCAGACGAAGCCAAGCGGCAATTGCCCTTTGAGTTCGTCCGTGACACCGATCACGGCGCATTCGGCCACGTCAGGATGCGAGGCCAGAACCTCCTCCATCGCGCCGGTGGACAGACGGTGACCGGCGACGTTGATCACGTCATCGGTGCGCGCCATGATGTAAAGGTACCCGTCTTCGTCGATCATGCCCGCATCGCCGGTCTCATAATAACCGGGGAATGTGTTGAGGTAGGATTTCTTGAACCGCTCCTCGGCCTGCCAAAGGTTCGGCAGGGTGCCGGGGGGCAGGGGCAACTTGATGGCAATCGCACCCAGTTCGCCGGGCTTCATCTGGTGGCCCGCCTCGTCCAGAATCTGCACGTCATAGCCGGGCATTGCAACCGAAGGAGAGCCAACCTTGATCGGCAATTCCTCGATCCCAAGCGGGTTTGCGGCGATCGCCCAACCGGTTTCGGTTTGCCACCAGTGATCAATTACCGGCACTTTCAGCAAATCGGCCGCCCAGTTGATCGTGTCGGGGTCGGCACGCTCGCCCGCCAGATACAGCGCGCGCAGGCCGGACAGGTCGTATTTGCGGGCGTATTCGCCCTTGGGATCGTCCCGCTTGATGGCACGGAAAGCAGTCGGCGCGGTGAAGAACGATTTGACCTTATGTTCGGAAATCACCCGCCAGAAGGTGCCCGCATCGGGGGTGCCGACGGGCTTGCCCTCGAACACGATGGCGGTCGATCCGTTGATCAACGGACCGTAGCAGATATAGCTGTGGCCCACGACCCAGCCCACATCGGACGCGGCCCAGAACACGTCACCCGGCTGGGTGTCGTAGATGTTGGTCATGGTCCATTTCAGCGCAACCAAGTGGCCTGCGGTGGCGCGGATCACGCCTTTGGGTTGGCCCGTGGTCCCCGAGGTATAAAGGATATAGGCGGGGTGATCGCCCTCGACCGGGACGCATTCGGCCGGCTCGACGCCGTATTGAAAGGCGTGCCAGTCGTAGTCGCGGCCCTCTTCCAGCTTGGCGACTTCCTGTTCGCGTTGGAAGATCACGCAGAAATCAGGCTTGTGCTGCGATTGTTCGATCGCGCCGTCCAGCAGCGGCTTGTAATGCACCACGCGGCCCGGCTCGATCCCGCAGGATGCGGCAATGATCGCCTTGGGTTTGCAGTCGTCGATACGCACGGCCAGTTCATGCGCGGCGAAACCGCCAAACACCACCGAATGCACCGCGCCGATACGGGCGCAGGCCAGCATCGCCTCCAGGGCTTCGGGGACCATCGGCATGTAGATGATGACGCGGTCACCTTTTTCCACGCCCTTGGCGCGCAGCGCACCGGCCAGGCCGGCGACGCGGTTTTGCAGCTCGGCATAGCTGATTTCGTGCTTGGTATGGGTAACGGGGCTGTCATAGATGATCGCCGTGCGTTCGCCGTTGCCTGCCTCGACATGGCGGTCCACGGCATTGTAGCAGCCGTTCACCAAGCCGTCGCGATACCAGTCGTAAAGCGGTGCGTTGTCGTCCCACAGCGCTTTCGAAGGTTTCTGAACCCAATCGATTTCTTCGGCAGCCTTCATCCAGAACCCTTCGGGGTCGGATTGCCAGGATGCGTAAACGTCCTTGTATGCCATGATATGCCTCCTCCGGAATTTGATGTTTATTACGGCGGCAAAGGGGCATTGCGCAACACGCATGGCGCGTGCTGGGCCAGTTTGGCGCAAATAATTTGCAATAATGCATGAGGGTGCCCGCGAAAAATTTGCAAACTTCGCCGGAGTTGGTCGAATTCAGCTAAAATGACGTAGCATTTGCAAATTTTCCTGCGACTCAGCGATCCGGCCCAAAAGGCCGGATCTGCATAGGTTCAACCGTAATGCGCGACCGGCGTGCCCGCGATGGCGGCCATGTTCAACAGCCCCCGCGTGGTGATCGAGGGGCTGACGATATGGGCGCGGTTGCCCATGCCCATCAGGATCGGCCCGACCTCCAGCCCGCCACCCTTCATCTTGAGGATGTTCCGCACCCCCGAGGCCGTGTCGGCATGGGCAAAGATCAGCACATTGGCGGGGCCGGACATGCGGCTGCCGGGGAAAATCCGTTCGCGCAGGTCGGGGTCAAGCGCGGCATCCACGTTCATCTCGCCCTCGTAGATGAAATCGCGCGGTTCGGAATCAAGGATTTCAAGCGCGGCGCGCAGCCTTTCGCCGGTGTCGCAGGCCATGTTGCCGAACTGGGACTGGGCGCAAAGCGCGATGTTCGGATCCAACCCGAAGCGGCGCACATGGCGGGCGGCGCCGATCACGGTTTGGGCCAGCTCGGCGGGGGTTGGCTCGGTCCGGACCTGCGTGTCGGCGATGAACAGCGGCCCGTCTTCCAAAATCATCATGGACAGCGCGCCATGCGGGTGAAGTGTCCGGTCACCCAAAACCTGACTGACATAGTTCAGGTGCCAGCGGTATTCACCGAAGGTGCCGCAGATCATGCTGTCTGCATCGCCGCGATGCACCATGATGGCGGCAATTGCGGTGGTGTTGGTGCGCATGATGGCACGGGCCAGGTCGGGGGTGACGCCGCGCCGGGCCATCAGGCGGTGATATGCCTCCCAATAGTCGCGGTAGCGCGGGTCGTTTTCGGGGTTCACGATCTGGAAATCACGGCCCCGCTGGATGGTCAGGCCTGCGCGTTCCAGACGCGCGTCGATCACCTCTGGCCGGCCGATCAGGATGGGCTGTTCGGTGGTTTCCTCCAGCACCGCTTGCGCCGCGCGCAGCACGCGCTCGTCCTCGCCCTCGGCAAAGACGATGCGGCGCGCGGCAGTGGCGGCGGCTTCGAACACGGGGCGCATCAGCAGGGCGGATTTGAACACCGACTGGTTCAGCTTGGCCTTGTATGCCTCCATGTCCGGGATCGGGCGGGTGGCAAGACCGGTTTCCATTGCCGCCTTCGCCACGGCGGTGGACACCACCCCGACAAGGCGCGGGTCAAAGGGTTTGGGGATCAGGTAGTCGCGGCCAAAGGTCAGCTGTTCGCCATGATAGGCGGCTGCGGCTTCGGCCGATGTCGTGGCGCGGGCCAGTTCCGCGATCCCGTCAATGCAGGCAAGCTGCATCTCGTCATTGATCGCGGTCGCGCCGGCGTCCAGTGTCCCGCGAAAGATGAACGGAAAGCACAGCACGTTGTTGACCTGATTGGGATAATCGCTGCGGCCCGTGGCAATGATCGCGTCGGGCGCGACCTTGCGCACCTCGTCGGGCAGGATTTCCGGCGTGGGGTTGGCAAGGGCAAAGACGATCGGCTGCGGTGTCATCTTTGCCACCATTTCGGGCTTCAGCACGCCGGGGCCGGACAGGCCAAGGAACAAATCCGCGCCGTCAATCACATCATCCAGCGTGCGCTTGTCCGAGGCTTGCGCATAGGCCGCCTTTTGCGGGTTCATGTCCTGCTCGCGGCCCTCGTAGACCAGCCCGTGAATGTCGCACAGCCAGACGTTTTCGCGGCGAACCCCCATTTTCAGCAGCATGTTCAGGCAGGCAATTCCCGCCGCGCCGCCGCCTGTGGACACGATCTTGATGTCTTCGAATTTCTTGCCGGTCACGTGCAGCGCGTTTTTCGCTGCGGCCCCCACCACGATGGCGGTGCCGTGCTGGTCGTCGTGGAACACCGGAATGCCCATCCGCTCGCGGCATATCTTCTCGACGATGAAACAGTCGGGGGCCTTGATGTCCTCAAGGTTGATCGCGCCGAAGGTGGGCTCCAACGCGCAGACGATCTCGGCCAGTTTGTAGGGGTCCGGCTCGTTCACCTCGATGTCGAAACAGTCGATGTCAGCGAATTTCTTGAACAGGACGGCCTTGCCTTCCATCACCGGTTTGGATGCAAGCGCGCCGATGTTCCCCAGTCCCAGAACCGCGGTGCCGTTGGACACGACCGCCACCAGGTTGCCCCGCGCGGTATAGCGGGCGGCATTGGCGGCGTCCTCGCGGATGTCGATGCAGGCCTCGGCCACGCCGGGGGAATAGGCGCGGGACAAATCGCGCCCGTTCGCCATGGGCTTGGTCGCGCGGATTTCCAGCTTACCGGGTTTGGGGAATTCATGATAGGCCAAGGCGGCCTGGCGCAGGGTGTTGTTGGGGCTATCGGACATGGGGCGGATCCTCCTGATAGGGGATTGTTTAATATTGAACCATTCGGAATCCTAGTGCGCGCGCGCGTTTTTTCGGGCCGTCATGCGCGGCTTCTTGCAAATCCCGGGCGGGAGGGTCAGAGTTTTCGTCACCTGTGGCGCAATAGTGTGAAAAGGAATTGAACATGTCCCTGCTAGACGAGGCCCTGCGTGTGCGTGAAAACGCCTATGCGCCATATTCCAAATTCAAGGTGGGCGCGGCGCTGCGCACCCCATCGGGCGAGGTATTCGTCGGCTGTAATGCCGAAAATGTCGCCTATCCCGAAGGCACCTGCGCCGAGGCAGGGGCGATTGCGGCCATGTGCGCGGCGGGAGAGCGCGAGATTGTCGAGATATGGGTGCTGGCCGACAGCCCGCACCCGACCACCCCCTGCGGCGGTTGCCGCCAGAAGATCGCGGAATTCGCCCGCAAGGATGCACAGATCGTCATGCGCACGCTGGAAGGCGTCGAATTGCGCATGACCATGGCCGAACTGTTGCCCGGCGCCTTCGACAAATCCCACATGGACAAAGCCTGACCATATGGATGCCCGTGCGATTATCGTAAAACTCCGCGACCGTCAGTCGCTGACCGAAGAGGAGTTGGGCTGGTTCGCCTTAGGGCTGGCCGATGGCCGCGTGTCCGATGCGCAGGCGGGGGCCTTTGCTATGGCGGCCCTTCTGAACGGGCTGGGCGACGCGGGCCGCACCGCCCTGACCCGCGCCATGCGCGATTCCGGCGATGTGCTGCATTGGCAGATGGATCGCCCGGTAATCGATAAGCACTCGACCGGCGGGGTGGGCGATTGCGTATCGCTGATCCTTGCGCCCGCCATGGCGGCTTGCGGGGTATATGTGCCGATGATTTCGGGCCGCGGGCTTGGCCATACCGGCGGCACGCTGGACAAGATGGAGGCGATCCCCGGCCTGCGCACCGATCTGGACGAGGCGCAGTTTCGCGCCGTGGTGGGGCAGGCGGGCGCGGCGATAGTGGCCGCGTCGGGCCATATTGCCCCCGCCGACAAGCGTTTGTATGCGATCCGTGACGTGACCGGCACGGTGGAAAGCCTTGATCTGATCACCGCCTCGATCCTGTCTAAAAAATTGGCGGCGGGGCTGGAAGGTCTGGTGTTGGACGTGAAAATCGGCAGCGGCGCGTTCATGAAAGCGGCTGATGATGCGCGGAATCTGGCGCAGGCACTGGTCAGCACGGCCAATGCCGCCGGATGCCGGACGCGCGCGCTAATTTCCGATATGAACCAACCGCTTGCCCCTGCCCTGGGCAATGCGTTGGAGGTCGCAACATCAATGCAAGTGCTGTGCGGAGAGGCCGAGGGACGATTGTTCGACCTGACCGTTGCCTTGGGCGGCGCCGGTTTGGCGATTGCCGGTTTGGCCGGTGACGATGCCGCCGGCGCGGCGTTGATCGCCGCCGCCATCCGCGATGGATGCGCGGCGGAATGTTTTGGCCGCATGGTCGCGGCGCAGGGCGGACCGGTGCAATTCAACGACAACTGGCGGCGGTTCCTGCCCGAGGCCACCGTGATCCGCGAAATCACAGCACCCAAGGCGGGCTTCGTTGCGGCGATGGATGGGCAGGCATTGGGCCTGTGCGTCGTGGAACTTGGCGGCGGACGGCAGGTGGAAAGCGACGAGGTAGACCCCGCCGTGGGCCTGTCGGACGTGGCCGAACTGGGTGCATGGGTGGAAAAGGGCCAGCCCCTGGCTCGCGTCCACGCCGCCCGCAACGGCGCGGCGGAACGGGCTGTGAAACAAGTCCGCGCAGCGGTGACGCTGGCGGACACGGCCCCTGACCTGCCGCCGCTTGTCCATGAAAGGATCGGCTGATGGGGCGCGCGTTCCTGGTGGTGATGGACAGCGTTGGTATTGGTGGTGCGCCGGATGCGGATACGTTTTTCAACGGCGATCTGCCTGATACCGGGGCCAATACGCTAGCCCATATCGCACAGGCCTGCACGGCGGGGCGGGCGAATGACGGGCGCAGCGGGCCGTTGTACCTTCCATGCCTCGATGCGCTTGGCCTTGGCGCGGCCTGCCGCCTTGCCAGCGGGGCCGATGTGCCGGGGCTAGAGGCAGTGCCAACCGGCACTTGGGGCGCGGCCACGGAAGTTTCGCGCGGCAAGGACACGCCTTCGGGGCATTGGGAACTGGCAGGGGTGCCGGTGCCGTGGGAGTGGCATTATTTCCCCGATCAAGACCCCGCTTTCCCGCTGGACCTGATGGAGAAGGTGGCGCTTGCCGCGGGCTGCGGCGGCACGCTTTATAATCGCCACGGGTCCGGCACGGATGTTCTGAAAACGGAAGGTGCGCGGCATATGCAGACGGGCTGGCCGATCTGCTATACCTCGGCCGATAGCGTGTTCCAGATTGCCGCGCACGAGGAGCTGTTCGGGCTGGACCGCCTGCTGGATCTATGTGCCGAAATCGCCCCGACCCTGCATGCCATGCGCGTGGGGCGGGTGATCGCACGGCCCTTTGTCGGCACGGTCGCGGAGGGGTTCACCCGCACCGCCAACCGCCACGATTACGCCATCGCACCGCCCGCTCCGACCCTGTGCGATTGGGTGGCTGCGGCAGGGCGCAAGGTGCATGCGGTGGGGAAGATCGGCGACATATTCTCTATGCGCGGCATCACCGACGTGGTCAAAGGCCCGGATGCCGAATTGATGCTGCAACTGGCAAGACTGGTCGCGGAGGCAGAGGAAGGCTCGCTTACCTTCGCGAATTTCGTGGAATTCGACAGCCTGTATGGTCACCGCCGCGATGTTGCGGGCTATGCCCGCGCGCTGGAATGGTTCGATGCGCAGATCGCGCAGATCCTGCCGGAACTGCGGGCGGACGACATGTTGCTGATCACGGCCGATCACGGTAATGATCCGACGTGGTCCGGCACCGATCATACCCGCGAACGCGTTCCCGTGCTGATCGCCGGGCAGGGCGCGGGCGAATTGGGGCAGATCGCCTTTACCGACATCGCGGCCCGCGTGGCCGCCCATCTGGGCATTGCGCCCATCAAGGTGACGAAATGAGCCGTGAAGAAGGCCCCATCGACTGGGCCGCGATCCCCAAGGTCGAATTGCACCACCACCTGGAAGGGGCCGCCGATCCGGCCCTGATCTGCGCCATGGCGCAGGAAAAACAGATTAACATAACCGGCGTTTTCGACGAACGCGGCCACTACAAATACGCGGATTTCCCCGAATTCCTGAAAGTGTACGAGGCTGCGACATCCGTTCTGAAAACGCCCGTGGATTACGCGCGCCTGACCCGCGCGGTGCTGGAGGGCGCGGTCGATCAGGGCGTGATCTACCTTGAAACCTTCCTGTCGCCGGATTTCTGCGGCGGGCGTGACCTGTCCGCATGGCGCGACTACCTGGCCGCGATGCAGGAGGTGGCCGATGACATGGCCGATACCATCACCCTGCGCGGAATCGTCACCTGCATCCGCCATTTCGGCCCCGACAAGGCCAAGCAGACCGCCCTGTGCGCGGCGGAAACGGCGGGCGATTTCATCGTCGGCTACGGTATGGGCGGGGACGAGACAATGGGCCGCCCGCGCGATTTCGCATGGGGGTTCGACTGCGCCCGCGAGGCCGGTTTGCACCTGACTGCCCATGCGGGCGAATGGGGCGATGCACACATGGTTCGCGACACGATCGACGACCTGCACGTGGAGCGCATCGGCCACGGGGTGCGCGCCATAGAAGGCCCGCAGCTGGTGGAATACCTGGCGGCCTCCGGCATTGTGCTGGAGGTCTGCCCCGCGTCCAACGTGGCGCTCGGGCTTTACCCCACGCTATCTGCCCACCCGATTGCGCGGTTGCGCGATGCGGGGGTAAGGGTCACGATAAGCACCGACGACCCGCCGTTCTTTCACACCAATATGGGGCGTGAATACGCCGCGCTGTCCAAGACCTTTGGCTGGACCCCCGAGGATTTCGCCGCCCTCAACACCACCGCCATAGAGGCGGGCTTTTGTGACGACACCACCCGCGAGGCAATCGCGAAACGACTGGAGAGACCATGACCGAGCACCTGACCGTAGTTGACCACCCGCTGGTGCAGCACAAGCTGACCCTGATGCGCGACAAGGACACCTCGACCGCGGTGTTCCGCCAATTGCTGCGCGAGATCAGCCAGCTTTTGGCCTACGAGGTGACGCGCGAATTGCCGATGACCACGAAATCCATCGAAACGCCGATGTGCCAGATGGATGCGCCCGTTCTGAAGGGCCGCAAGCTGGCATTGGTATCGATCCTGCGGGCAGGCAACGGGTTGCTGGACGGGCTGTTGGACCTGATCCCCTCGGCGCGTGTCGGCTTTGTCGGTCTGTACCGCGACGAGGAAACCCTGCAACCCGTTCAATACTACTGCAAACTGCCCGAGAACCTGGAAGATCGGCTGGTGATCGTGGTCGATCCGATGCTGGCGACGGGCAATTCCTCGGTCGCGGCGATTGATCTGCTAAAGGCCTCCGGAGCCAAGAATATCCGCTTTTTGTGCCTGCTGGCCACGCCCGAAGGCGTCGCCCGCATGCACGAGGCGCACCCCGATGTGCCCATCGTCACCGCATCGCTGGACAAGTGTCTGAACGACAAGGGTTATATTGTCCCGGGACTAGGTGATGCGGGTGACCGGATGTTTGGCACCAAATAGGCTGCTCTCCCTTTACTTAAGCGGTTTCTTCGTGCAACTGTGAAGCATCATTCCTGTGGGGGCACAGATGAAGCTTACAAGAGTAGTCGCGTTTTTCGTAATGGCCGCCGGTCTTGGCATGAATGGCCTGGATGCGAAAACACTTAGAAATGTCGACGGACCAGCGGAATTTCCGCCCGCGTCCTACAAGGGCAACCAGTATGTCGACAGCAAGGGGTGCGTGTTCATCCGCGCCGGGATCGACGGCAATGTCACATGGGTGCCGCGCGTCGCGCGCTCGCGTCAGCAGATTTGCGGGGCACGGCCGTCCTTGTCCGGCACGCAGATGACCGAGGTCAAGGCCGCGCCGGTCAACAACGCGGTGATGCTGCCCGATCCCGACCCGTCCGTGCCTGACGCGAAACCCGCGCCCGTTGCAAAGGCCAAACCCGTGGCGATGGCCAAGCCCAAGCCGCTCGCGGTTGCCAAGGCGGCCCCCCGTCCCGCGCCGCAGACCCTGCGCAAGCCGATGAAAACCGTGGCCTCGGTGACGACGCCGCCGCGCATTGGTCTGGCTGTGCGCCCGGTCCCCGTGCAGCCCGTCGCCCCGCGCCGGATCGCTGTTCCGCAAACCATGCAAACGCCCGCAGCCCGTCGTCCCGCACCCGTGGTGCCCGGCGCACGTGTCGCCGCAGCCCCGCTTGGCGCAGGTTGCGCGGGCCTGTCGCCCTATGCACGCCAATCGCTGGCCGGTGTGCGCGGTGTGCGTTGCGGCCCGCAGGCCGTCGCGCCGATTTCGGGCGGCTATGCCCCCGTCGCGGGTCAGGTGGCACAGCCAGGCACGCAGGCGATCACGCCGCGCACCCGTGTCGCGCCCAGACATGTTTATGAAGTGCAGCAGCAAGCGGCGGATGTGGGCAAGGTGCCGAACGGCTATCGCCGCGTCTGGACCGATGACCGCCTGAACACCAAGCGCGCGCACCAGACCCTAGAGGGCCGTGCCATGATGGATCAGCGCTGGACCCGCTCGGTGCCGCGCCGCTTGAAGTCCTCGAACACGGGCCGCGCCGGGTTCAACCCCGATGCGGTTTACCCGTCGGCGAATGCAGTGACACGGGGCAATTCGTTCTTTGCCAACAACAAGGGCCTGACCGTGCGGCCCGGCCCGCAGGCCGAACCACCGGTCTATTCCGCGGCGCGTTCGGCTACGGGCAATTCCTATGTCTCGTCCAAATCAGTGCGCAAACCGGCCCCCGGGACCAAGCCGAAAGCGGCCACTGTCAAGCCGAACCGCGCAACGCCCAAGCCTGTGTCGGCACCCGCAGGACATCGCTATGTGCAAGTGGGCGCCTTCGCGACCGAAGCGGGTGCCAAGAACGCCATCACTCGCCTGCATGGCGCGGGTCTGCCAGTGCGCAAAAAGACCGTGACCAAGGGCGGCAAGCAATTGCAGGTTATCGTGACCGGCCCCTACCGGACTTCGGCCGAACTGGGCAAGGCGCTCAGCCGCGCCCGCGGCGCAGGGTTCAAGACCGCGTTCACGCACTGACCGCACAGCGGGCTTGCATCACTGAAAAACAAAAGGCCCTACCGGAATGGCGGGGCCTTTTTTCATGTGACCACAATGCATCGCGCAGGGTGTCAGTTGCCGCAAATGCTTTGCAGGCGTAGCCAGTCGCCATCGGACAGCACCGGCTGGCCCGGAGGGCTTGCGGCATAGGGGTCGGCCTCGATCAGGCCAAGGGTCGTCTCGCCCGTCACATCGCGGGCATAGGCATAGGGTGACGATCTTACGCCCGCCTCGGCGAACCGTTCCAGCACCACGGCGTTTGGCGCGGGGGGCAATGGTAGGGCCAGCACCCTTTCCGCGTAAGAGGTCAACGCACCCTCGGGCAGCGCGCCGGTTGTGACCAGCTGGAAGGTCGCCCGCAGCGGGGTGTTGTTCAGCACATGGCGCAATGGATCACTGCGGCTGGTGCGCGCCTGTTCGGCCAAGATGAAACCCGCGACGACATCGGGGTCGTCATAGCCTTCGATCAGGTCGCGGCCGATCAGGATCATCCGGCCGGGCAATTGCAACGCCCCGTCCAGTCCGTCGCGCACCACCACCAAGCGGGGGGCAGGGCCGCGCGGGCGGCGCAGCCGTTCGGACAGTCGGGTCAGGGCGGGCAGGGCAGTTGCCTCGCGGCAGGGCGCGCCGGTCAGGCGTTGGAATTCCGGCAGTATCGCGGCACCAATCTCGACGCGCTTGACGCCGGGCACCACCTTTTGCGCGTAGTCGCGTAGCGCGCCGGGCACCCAGAACACGCCAAGCGCGGCCACGGCGGCAAAGCTGAGGCCAAGGAACAGCAGGCGCAACCGGCCGGGGCGGGGGCGGCGGCGCTCGATCGCTTGGCGCAGCTTCTCGATGCCTTCGATCATCTCTGGCCCGTCTTCGCCGATTTCCAGGGTTTCGCCGGGGTCGCCATCGGGGTGGAAAATCGCGGGCATCCGTCCCGGATTGGCCCGTTGCACCGCCGCCAGCGACCAATGGGTCAGGGCGCGGTCGTTCAGGTCTGAAATCACCAGCGTCGCATCGCCAAGGGACACGATCACCTCGCGCCGCTGGCCCTCGGCCTCGGCCCGCCAGAGGGCTGGCGCCTCCAGCCGCTGATACTTTGTCAGTGCGGTCATATGCCTGTCATCGCTCCGGACGCTGTTGCGCCTCTTTCCGGGACAAAGCCTAGCAGGCGCGGGCCGCTGCGTCCATCGGGCAGGGTGATCCGCTTTAGGTGGCGTCTTCATTTAGGCGAGCCATACCATAGTACAGGCTAAAGAAACAAAGGCGCGGAACGACGATACTGTCTTTTCACAGCGCAGGGCGAT
>JGI24025J20009_10001552_pt1 | contig 17237 bp, 16 predicted proteins | sample Cruoilmetagenom3_FD_20009 | JGI IMG/M metagenome (IMG submission 20009) | reverse complement strand
TTTCTGGCAAGAAAAATAACCGCGGAGGGCGCAGAGGAACGCAGAGCATTTAACCATTTATTTCCCCTCCGCGCCCCTCTGCGTACTCTGCGGTTATATTCTGTGTTTGGTAGGTTAATATTGTCTAATCTAACCTGTCGATAAAATGGTAATCACCGAAAGTCATGTATAACAAAATAATCGGAGGCCGTTAAAGATGACACGTCTCGAGGATTTGAAAACCGGCGCATTGGTAAAGGGTGTTTTGTCCAACTCCCTGGTCACGGTTGTTCAGACTAAATGGCACGGTTCCAATGTGGTAGAGCTAACCTACAAAGACACATCGGGCAACCCCGGATGTGAGCTACTTTATAGGGATCGTGAGCCGGACCTCGATATCGTCTCCGTTGGTCTCCCTTGGTCCTTCGACGCAGACGGCTCAATGTTCCGATTGATATCCGAGGCAAACCGTATCCGCATGGCCTATCTCTTCGATCCCCTCCTTGCAGTTCATACATCTCTTGTGGAACCGCTACCTCATCAGATCACGGCGGTCTACGACGAGATGCTTCCGCGCCACCCGTTGAGGTTTCTCTTGGCCGACGACCCCGGTGCGGGAAACTTCTGCCTCTCCGCCAAGAAGTATTCTGGTCACAATACCCGTCACCGGTCAGTCGGAGGATAGAGCTTGCCCCGGCCACCCCAGGTCCCAAAAGCCTTAAAAATAACGCCGACATCATCACGGCAACGCACATAAGAGTACAATAAGACTCACATTTTCTGGAGGAGCCACCATTGAGAACCAAGATAATTCTGGACGAGGAAGAGATACCAAAAAAGTGGTACAACGTGGCCGCAGACCTGCCCACACCCTTAGATCCTGTCCTGAACCCGGCCACCGGTAAGCCGCTGGACCCCAAGGACCTGGAGCCCATCTTCCCCAAGGGGCTGATCAAACAGGAGCTGAGCACCGAACGCTGGATCGATATACCCGAAGAGGTCCGCGACATCTATCGCCTCTGGAGACCCACGCCCCTCTACCGCGCCCACCGCCTGGAGAAGGTGCTGAACACCCCCGCCAGGATCTACTACAAGTACGAAGGTGTAAGCCCCGCGGGCAGCCACAAGCCCAACACCGCCATACCCCAGGCCTACTACAACATGAAAGAAGGCGTCGAGAGGATCGCCACCGAGACTGGCGCCGGCCAATGGGGATCCGGCCTGAGCCTGGCCACCGCCCTCTTCGGCATCGAGTGCAGGGTCTACATGGTCAGGGCCAGCTACGACCAGAAACCCTACCGCCGGAGCATGATGCGCGCCTGGGGAGCAGAATGCATCGCCAGCCCCAGCAACCTGACCGAGTCCGGCAGAGCCGTCCTGAAGGACCATCCCGATACCTCCGGCAGCCTGGGGATCGCCATCTCCGAGGCGGTGGAAGATGCCGCCACCCACGATAACACCAACTACGCCCTGGGATCGGTGCTCAACCACGTCCTCACCCACCAGTCCGTGGAAGGACTGGAGCTAAAAAAGCAGTTCGAGCTCACAGACGACTACCCGGACGTGATATACGGCTGCGTAGGCGGCGGTTCGAACTATCCGGGTGTCTGCTTCCCCTTCATACCGGACAAGCTCAAGGACAAGAAAGACTTGCGGATGGTGGCCTGCGAGCCGACGGCCTGCCCCACCCTCACCAAAGGACTTTACGCCTACGACTTCGGCGATACCGCCCAGTTGACCCCTTTGCTCAAGATGTACACCCTGGGTCACGACTTCGTACCCCCGGCGATCCACGCCGGCGGGCTCAGGTACCACGGTGACGCCCCGCTGCTATGCAACCTGGTTCACGACGGCATAATCGAGGCCCAGGCCTTCCACCAGAACGAGGTGTTCGAGGCGGCCACCATCTTCACCAGGTCGGAAGGTATCCTTCCCGCGCCCGAGTCGTCTCACGCCATCAAACCGGCCATCGACGAAGCCCGCGAGTGCAAGAAGACCGGCGAGAAGAAGACAATTGTCATCGCCCTCAGCGGACATGGTCACTTCGACCTATCCTCCTACGACGCCTACCACGACGGTACGCTGGAGGACTACGAGTACCCGGCGGAGCTGGTAAAGCAATCTCTGGCAAAGCTACCCAAGCTGTAAAGCTTCGTCTTTTGGAGATGATGATCTGAAGACGGTGGGGTTTCTGGTCAACCCCGTGGCGGGCATGGGCGGCGCCGTAGGCCTGAAAGGGACCGACAAACTTGTGGCGGAGGCAAAGAAACGGGGTGCCCGCCCCGTATCGCCAGACCGGGCGAAGGCGGCGCTAGAAGCGCTTCGGGGCCTTGGCCCTGACGTCTTATTTTTTACCGCCAGCGGCGAGATGGGCGAGCGGGTGCTCCGGGAGAAGGGTTTTGAGTACCAGGTTGTTTACCAGGCCCCGGAGGATACCGGTGCCGAAGATTCCAGGACCGCCTGCAAAGCGTTCCTCGACAGAAAGATCGACCTGATAGTATTCTGCGGCGGCGACGGAACCGCCCGAGACGTGGCCGGGGTGACCGGAGACGTGCCCATACTCGGGATACCCGCCGGGGTGAAGATGCATTCGGGGGTCTTCGCCATCAGCCCCGAAGCGGCCGCAGACCTGATCAAAGGATACCTGCGTGGCGAGCTCAGGCTCAGGGAGACAGAGATCATAGACGTGGACGAGGAGATGTACCGGTCGGGCATCCTGGAGGCGAGACTATACGGCCTGGCCAGGACGCCCTACAAGCCTGCTCTGGTCCAGGAACGAAAACAGATCTACAGGAGCGATAACGAAGATGAGTTCAAGGACCAGATAGCGATATTCGCCTCGGAGTTCATGCGTGACGGATCTGCCTACATCATCGGCGCGGGAACCACCACCAGCAAGATCGGAGCGGTCCTGGGGATCGAGAAGACGCTGCTGGGCGTAGACGTGGTCCATGACGGGAAGCTTATCTGCAAGGACGCCTCCGAGAAAGATCTTCTCAACGTCCTGGATGAGGTGGAGAATGCGAAGATCATCATCAGCCCCATAGGTGCCCAGGGGTTCGTGCTGGGAAGAGGTAGCCAACAGATAAGTCCCAAGGTGCTGAGGCGCGTGGGGCCGGATAACCTGATAATCGTGGCCACGCCCCACAAGCTCCGAGATACCCCTTACCTCCTGGTGGATAGCGGTGATCCTGAACTGGACAAGATGCTCTCCGGCAGACGCCAGGTGGTAACCGGCTACAGAATGGCACAGCTCAAGCAGGTGATGGCCACCTCAGAAGTTGTACTGGTACAAAAATAAAAAAAAGAAGAAACTATCTCAGAGCATTCCACAGTTCTGTCAAGTGGTCGCCGTACAAAACATAAATAAGGACGAACACCCCGAGAATCACGTATAGGTTCGAGATATAGACGAGCCACTGAAGTAGTCTCGCCTTCTTCTCGGGTGTTCCAAACCACTCACTTGCCTTTCGCTCGAGGAAACCAGGCATCTCTAAGCCGCTGCTGCTCTCGCTGCTGCTTTGGCCGCGGCCGCTCTTTGAGCCTTCGCCTTGAGCATCTTCAGCTTGACGATGTTGTCTCTCTCCATCTCCTCTAGGGCAAAGCCTATGTACCGGACGGTATCGTTGATATCAGGGATTACCTTAAACTCCAGAGCGTTCACCCGTCTCTTGGTGCTTTCGATGTCCTCCACCAGCCTGATCAGTGCCGTCTCTACCTCTGCCGCGGTGATTATCTTGTCCACCAGGCTCTCGTAGGCCTCTGCGGCTTCGTCGATGGCAGCGCTCGTACCGATGATACCATATCCCCGCTCGAACATCAATTTCTGGACAGACTCTGCCGTAATCTTCGGCACGACGACGCCCATGATGTTCCTGCTTTCCAGCTCTACAGTCGGCTCTTTCTGCAAGGCAAAAGCGACACTCTTGATGGTGAGTGTGCCCTCGGTGGCCTTGGCCATGTTCAGTCTCTGTTGAGACTTGATGAACTCTTTGACTAGTTCCTGTCTGATCGTTCTTGCCCGGCCGAGGACCTCGAAAAATTCGATCATCAGACCGTCACGCTTCATCTTGAGAAGCTCGTGACCGGTCTGTGCTACCCGGATCCTCTTCTTGAGCTCGATCAGCACCGCCCTAGTCGGCTTCGTTCCCGGAATCACGGCCATGGTATCACTCTTTTCGGTACTTGGGATGGTACTTCTTTATGATGTAGTCGTCGATCCTGGTGAGCATCGTCTCAGGAAGCGTCGAGAGAAGGTCCCAGCCGATATCCAAGGTGTCGAAGATAGACCTGTCCTCGTCCCTGCCCTGGTTGACAAACCTCTGCTCGAAGGCGTCCGCGAAGTCCAGAACGAGCCTGTCTCTCTCTGAGAGAGCTTCTTTACCAACGATGGCCACCAGACCTCTCAGATCACAGCCTTCTGCATAATAGGCATAGAGCTGGTCCGAGACCGCACGGTGATCCTCCCGAGTGTGCCCTTCACCGATACCGGAGTTCATCAGCCTGCTGAGAGACGGCCTGATGTCGATGGGCGGGTATATGCCCTTTCTGTGCAGCTCACGGGATACGATCATCTGACCCTCGGTGATGTAACCGCTGAGGTCGGGTATGGGGTGGGTGATGTCGTCACCGGGCATGGTGAGGATGGGGAACTGGGTGATGGACCCGTTCAGGCCCATGATGATGCCCGCACGCTCGTAGTTGGTAGCCAGGTCGGTGTACATGTACCCGGGATATCCTCGTCTTCCGGGCACCTCTTCTCTGGCGGCTCCCATCTGTCTCATCGACTCGCAGTAGTTGGTCATGTCCGTGTAGATGACCAGCACGTGCATGCCCAGGTCGTAGGCCAGATACTCGGCGGTGGTCAGACCTAGTTTGGGCGTGAGGAGCCTCTCCACGGCAGGGTCGTCTGCCAGGTTGAGGAAGACGACCGCCCTCTCCAGAGCACCGGTCCTCTCGAAGTCCGCCATGAAGTGCTGTGCCTCTTCGTTGGTGATGCCCATGGCGCAGAAGACCACGCCGAATACCTCTGCCTCGCCGAGGGTCTTGGCCTGACGGGCGATCTGCAGAGCGATGTCGTTGTGGGGAAGACCCGCACCGCTGAATATGGGCAGCTTCTGACCCCTGACCAGGGTGTTTGTGCCGTCGATGGTGGATATCCCCGTCTGGATGAAAGCTCTGGGTTTATCTCGTATAGCGGGGTTGATGGCCGCTCCGCCGATCTCTCTCTCTACATCGGGAACGATCGGTGGTCCGCCGTCTCTGGGCTGGCCCGACCCGGAGAGAACCCTGCCTATGATGTCAGGGGATAGCGGCATCTTGATGACGTCTCCGGTGAACCTGACCGAGCTCTCCTTGCTCAGTCCGCCGGTACCCTCGAAGACCTGGACCACCACGATCTCGTCGGACGTGTCCAGAACCTGCCCTCTCTTGCTCTCCCCGCCTTCTGTCCGGATCTCCACCAGCTCGTTGAAACCTACCGGCTCGGTCTTCTCGACGAAGATCAGCGGTCCCGATATCTCGTTAATGGTTTTGTATTCCTTGGTCATTGCGAACCCACCTTAGCTCATCGCCTTGAACTCATCGCCCATCTGCTTAATGACCTTCTCCAGCTCCGGCTTGTAGTCATCGAGGAGCCTGATCTTGGCCAGGGCGTCCTTCGAGGCTGCGGAATTGATCTCATCGACTGGCACGCCGCGTCCGAGAGCCTCAAAAGCGAACTCTCTGTATTCGAGGATGGCCTCGAGCAGGTCGTACTGCTTCTCGTACAGGCAGAAGGTATCTACCGGGTGGAAGGCGCTCTGAGCAAGCCAGAAGTTGATGATCATCCTGGCCACCTCGAGGGTGAGCTGCTGGTCATCTGGCAGAGCGTCGGATCCCACCAGCATAACGATCTCTTCCAGCTCGGCGTTCTCCTGGAGGATCAGCATGGCACGCCTCTTGTTCTTGTTCCAGTCGGGTGAGACGTTCTCCACGAACCAGGGCTCCAGGTCCAGGTCGTAGAGCGAGTAGCTCTCCAGCCAGTTGATGGACGGGAAGTGACGCCTCTGGGTGAGCTTCGAGTCGAGAGCCCAGAATACCTTAACGATACGGAGGGTGTTCTGGGTAACAGGCTCGGTGAAGTCACCGCCCGGCGGGCTTACCGCGCCGACTACGCTGACGGAGCCTTCCCCGCCCTCGAGAGTGGTTACCCTGCCCGCTCTCTCGTAGAAGTCGGCCAGTCTGGCACCCAGATAGGCGGGATATCCTTCTTCACCAGGCATCTCTTCAAGACGACTGGACATCTCTCTCATGGCCTCTGCCCACCTCGACGTGGAGTCGGCGGTCAACAAGACGTCATAGCCCATGTCTCTGTAGTACTCCGAGGTGGTCATCCCGGTGTAGACGGAAGCCTCTCTGGCGGCCACAGGCATGTTGGACGTGTTGGCGTAGACGATAGACCTCTCCATCAGCGGCCTGCCAGTCTTCGGGTCCACCAGCTCGGGGAACTCGTGCAGAAGGTCTGCCATCTCGTTGCCGCGCTCACCACAGCCCACGTAGACCACAATGTCCACGTCAGACCACTTAGCAAGGGTCTGCTGCATGACCGTCTTCCCGGTACCGAACCCACCGGGTATGGCCGCAGTTCCGCCTCTGGCCAGCGAGAAGAACCCGTCGATGACTCGCTGTCCCGTTCTCAGGGGGACGGTCGGTGCCAACTTCTCCGTTGAAGGCCTGGCCATCCGGACCGGCCAGTACTGGATCATGGGCAGCTCGGTCCCGTCCAGAACACAAACGGTCTCTTCGACGGTGAAGTTCCCAGAGTAGATCTCCTTGACCTCCCCACCCTTCAGGTTGGGCGGTACCATGATTTTGTGCTTGATGAGCAGCTGCTCCTGGACGGTTCCTATGGTCTGTCCCGGCTTTACTCGATCGCCTTTCTTTACGACCGGCTCAAAGTCCCATTTTTTCTTGTGATCGATCCCATCAATAAAAAGGCCTCTGCTAATGAAATTCCCAGACGCCTCTGCCAGAGCAGGCAGAGGTCTCTGGACACCATCATAGATCGAGGTAAGAACTCCGGGACCTAGCTGTGCCACCAGCGCTGCGCCCGTTTCTTTGACAGGCTCGCCTGGTCTAACGCCAGAGGTATCCTCGTATACCTGGATTATGTGTTTGTCCCCGGAAATACCGATGACCTCGCTCATCAGCCCATCCTCGCCGACCAGAACCAGGTCATACATGTGGGATTTCAGTCCCGTAGCCTGCACCATCGGCCCGGCGACTCTATAAACTTTACCTACTTCCATAAATCAACACCTATTGCCCTCTTAATCTTCTCTCTCATCTCTGTGCTTTCCTCGGTTCCGATAGAAATTACAGTCGGCTTGACGGACTCGGTCAGCGTTGACTGCATCCTCTTGGGCAGCTTGTTGAAGTCTGGCTGATTCAGCACGAGAATGCCGACATCTGGGTCGGCCATGACCTCATCGATCTTTGAGACCAGCTCATCCTCTGAGGTGGTCTCATACGCTTTCCGTATACCCGCGAGAGAGAAACCAAGGACCGCATCACCGCGACCGACAACAGCGACCTCCATTATGCCACCACCACTTGCTCTTCGATGAGCTCAGCGGGAAGATCGGCTTCCTTGCCGCGAACGATCTTCCTTATGTTTGAAACCTCTGTATCTTTGCTGACGATGTATCCCAGAACCGGCAGGATGGACAACGGATGGTAGTTGGATATGGCCCATGCGTAGCGCACCAGATACGCCTTGAGACGCGCTTCTATGCGGCTTATCCCATCACCCTCGGTTGCAACATCCGAGATCGCGCTCCAGAAGGGATAACCCTCCAGTCCCCTGACGAACTCGTCGTAGGACTGGCCTGCCATCCGGCTCAGATCACCTCCGAGCTTTCCGCCTTCGATCAGGTTCTCCTGTATGATGCTGGCATCTATCCCTGCCTTGTTCATCCGGAAGAGTGTAATCACGTTTTTGATATCGATCTCTTTTCGGATATACTTCAGCAGGAGGCCACCGCCCACAGAAAGGGTACCGCCAACCGCACGTTCCATCCTGAAGTAATATAGTTTGTCCAGGGCGTTCTCCACCGAAGAGAGCATGTGGCCGTCGTACTGAGTCAGTGCCACATAGTAGTCGGTCCCGTCAAAGGCCTGTATGACCTCCTCCACGGTATCCTTCTTTGCCAGGCCATCCAGGAACTCCAGATCCAACTCGCCGGCCGGTACAAGGTACTTCATGATCTCTTCGTCGCTAGAGCCGTGGAACTTTCCCCGGAGTATCGTCTTTATGTTCCAGACGTCCCAGCGCCTCAGATATTCTAAGATCAAGAACTTAGGTTCATCGATGGAGACCTCCAGAAGGTTCCGATAGGTCTTTGCAAGGTTGGCGAAGGTAGCATACTCTACAAGATCCACGCCAGAGAAATCCTTTGCCATCTCATCGATCTCATCTTTATATTGGGTCTCCTCCAGATAACGTGTGATCTCTGATATGTCCATGCTCAGCATTCTCTGATACATATCATTGGGTATGAGCTTGGTCTTCTTGGCCCGAACTCTGCCCGTAATGTATGCGTACTTCACCGGGTTCCCGAACTTCGGTAAACGTAGTACCGGCATAGTCCTCACCCAAACAGGATCTTAGATACGTCTTTCATAGATCTCTCAAATACTTCTCGTGCCATAGTTTCGTATGTAAGATCGTAGCTCATCAACCCATCCATGCTCTCGATCACGACGCCGCCGATAGTATTGATCTCACTACCATAATTGGGGGCGAGGGAGGAGATGAAGGCCTTATCCTTCTCGTTGGATGAGACGCACCTCTCCTTCAAGTCGTAAGGCTCGACGAGCTTCTTGAGCAGCGCCTCGTTCTTCTTCTTCGGCAGCTTCGATAAAGCCTCGAAGAGCTTGATGTTTGTCTGCTCTAGAAGATCTTTGCGCAGATTGAGTTCCGCCCTCTTCAGCTCGAGATGGGCGCTTGATATCTCTCTGCGCTCAAGAGCCTCTACGGCGTTCTCTGCCTCAGCCTCTTTTCTGGACTTGATCTCGGCGGCACGATCTCTGGCTTCGCTAAGGATCTTTGCAACCTCGGTCTCAGTCTCGGCATTGAACTCCGAGACTTGACTCGTACTGGTCGCAAGGACATCCTTAACCACTGTATCTAGTGCCATTGCCACTCCACCTCGAGACGGTGAATTCAGGCAAAGGGTGCCCAGGCGAACATCAATATCAGTGAAACAGCAAGGCCGAAGATGATTAGCGTCTCAGGCAGAAGCATCAGGAAGAGACCCTTACCCAGGAACCCGGGTTCTTCTGCGACCACACCGACCACAGCCGCGCCGATACCCTGCTCACCAACACCCGCACCGATGCCGGCAAGCCCGGTCGCAAGACCTGCGCCAACCGCTATAAGTCCGTACAGCATTCCACCATCTATTATAACTTCTACTACCATTTCATTATCCCTCCATTAATCAACTTCTCAAGAACCTTCGGACATAACCGAAGGGCATGTATTCGATCCCACCACCATGCTGGCTGTAGAACTTTGTGAACATCTCCACATAATGCAACCTCAAAGCATGCATGAACGGAGACAAAATCCCCAGCAGCAAGTTGATGAAGTGGACCACTATCAATACAACTACACCAACGACTATCGCTGTCGTCGTGAACTCGCCGGGGCCACTTAGCATGGGCATCACCACGTAGAACGCCAGCTTGTTTGCGGCAAAAGCCACACCCACAGAGGCGAGACCTATGGCCAGCAGCCTCAAGTAGGATATGATGTTGCTCACATAGAAAGGTGCGTGAGTCACACCCAGGACCCCTTCCGGTCCCATGGCCGCCAGGATTATGGCAACGAGTATTATAACAACGCTCCCCCCCATCATAAGCTGGCTTTTAAGGGCGAACCCTAGTATAAAGAGACCTAGAAAGACCTGGAAGACTATCACAGGAAGCTTCTCAAAGTATGCATCTCTCTTGTCGCCGTAGGCGAGCGCGTTCTTGATACCTATTATAGAACCAACGCCCGTATGCAGAACACCGATAAAGAGGCTTACGCCGATCAACACCAAAACAGAAGCTGTCGCCAACCTGTACATGGGGAACATCGCCCCATCGAAACTGCCGATGCCCGAAGGACCAAACCTGCCAAGGGGACCATATAGGCCAGCACCAAAGTCGATACCAACTGCATGCGGGTGGGTCACCGTGCCCAGGAGACCCACATAATGAGTCCCGCTGAAGATATAATCCCACAGACCCATCGGACCGAAGATCTCGCCGAACAGGAAGCCGAATATGATGGTCCAGATGCTCGCTATGACCACTATGTTGATCAACGAGTTCCAGCCGGGCGTCTTGAACTTGCGCTTGAGCATGAACATCATGATCAGTATTATCAGACCATATGCCACGTCGCCCAGGATCATCCCGTACATTATCGGGAAGAAGATGAATATCAAGAGACTCGGATCGAACTCCTTGTATTCGGGCACGGCAAAGAGACGTGTGACCAGCTCGTAAGGTCTGGCTACGCCGGGGTTCACTATCTTGGTAGGGATATCCTCACCGGCTTCGACCATCTCGCCGGCCTCGTCCTCGTCCAGCATCTCCACCTGAACCCTTCCGCCTGCTGCGCTCTCGATCTCCCTCTTCAGGGTATCGAACTGGTCGGTCGGAACCCAGCCGTCCACCACAAAGGCGTTCTCGGTCGAAGCGAACTGCATCGGAGCTTCGGCCTTCTGCGCATGGATCGACAGATACTCGTCCACTGCCAGTATGGTGTCTTCGTGCTGCGCCTTGAGGTCGTCCAGTTTCTTTTGTAGCGGCTCTCTCTCCGACCCCAGCGACTTGATATCCGACTCCAGTGTGGTGATGGCTCCGGATATGCTCCCGCTGATGTCTTTGGGCAGCGATATCTCCGAGAAGCCGTGCTCCGCAAGTACATCTGATACCTCGCTGGTCTTATCGACCGGCACAAAGACCGCTACAGCATCGCCTGCCGAGAAGACTTCGTTTGCGGAGGAAACCCTGGTTACGTCGGATTCCACCGGCGAATCGACGGTGCCCACGAAGGTGGCAAGTGACTCGTAACCGCTTAACAGCTCCAGCGGAACGGGAAGTGCAGAGAGCGGTTTCATCGCAGATATCTGATCTTGCTTGATCTTAACATCGTTCTCGATCTCTGCGATGCGCTCGTATGTGGCGATCACATCGGCACCGATCCGATCGAGGATGTCTCCCATCTGAGATATGACCTCCGACTCGGTGAACACTCTATCAGGCATCTTATCCGTGATATCCAGGTATCTCTCGATCGACCTGAGCTTTATGAGCTGTTCGGAGATCCCATGAGCGCTCTCCAATGATTTGCCCATACCAAAGACGTCTTCTGTGCCAGAGTAGCTGACTATATGCAACAGGCTCAGTTCATGCAGTTTTTCTATGATAGGTTCTATCACGTTCTTCGAACCGGCAACAACAACCCGGCTCATCTGAACGGGTTTAAGCATACGACAACCCCATGAACTCCTTCAGGAGATGTTCAACCGCCGCATCCACGTTAGCGCTTGCCCTGCCTCTCATCGAATCAACGTTCTTCGTGCCGCTCTCTATGATAGACCTCTTCTTGGATTCGATCCCATTGGCGGCCTCAGCGAGACGTTTGTCGTATTCCGCTTGCATGTCGCTCTCGGAGTCTCTCACTATGCTTGCTGCCTCAGCGGTGGCATCGAAGATCTTCTGCTCCTTTTCCTGCTGGGCTCGTTCGATACTTGCCCGAGCCTCCGCCTCAGCACTTTTGATCTCTGATAAGATCTCGTGTCTTGTCATCTGATCCCTCTACCCTCACAACATCCATATTGTTTTCAGACAGCGCTACATCACTAAACTCGTGATAGACCTTCTCAACAAAGACATGTACCAATATAAACTCTTCGGTTTTGGACAGATATTTTTATCACGTTCTAACATGCCTCAGTCACCCCAGAACTCGATAGCCGCTTTGAGCTCCCTGTGATCTGCCGCGTAATCTTTCGCAGAAACCCCTTTCCGCCAGGCATCGACCGCCTGAACCATCGCCCTCGCCCCATCGGCGGTCCCACCGGGGTGGCCGTGCACACCGCCACCTGCCTGGACTATGCAGTCCACACCGTAGCCGTCGAGGTTGGCGCTCACGTTCCCGGGATGAAGACCGCCAGATGCCACGGGAAAGACGCTACGCAGACCGTACCAGCCCTCTCTCAACGCGTCTCTGCACGCGTCCAGCTCTCCCACATCGCCAGCCATCTTTCCCAGATAGCTACCTGTATGAAGGTTGGTCCCGCCTGCCAACCTGACCAGCCGGGATATGGCAACCATGGATATGCCGTGGTGCCTGTCCCGTGTCATCGCGCCGTGCATCGTCCGATGAACATGTACGGGCACCTTGACGTTCCTGGAGAGAACCTCCAGGGCGCCGAAGCCTGCCGTGAGGACGTCCACCATCACCATGTTGGCACCACGATCCGTGGCCTTCTCGGCCCTCTCCAAGATCTCATCGGCACCGGTGGTGACGTTCACAGCGTAGAAAGCCTTCTTGCCGGTCTCGGTCTCTACCCGGTCCAGCTCGGCCATCACCGCTTCGACCCGATCGGTCATGGGACAGAACGCCTGGTCGGTCAGGGTCTCGTCGTCTTTTATCAGGTCCAGACCGCCTCTGACCGCCTGGCCTGCCACCTCGGCAGTATCTTTGGGGTTGAGACCCACCTTGGGTTTGATGATCGTGCCTGCCAGGGGCCGATCGTGGACCCCCAGAATATCGCGGGCCTCCTCGATCCCGAACCTGGGACCCTGATGTGCCCGCACCAGGCTCTCCGAAAAGATCACGTCCAGGAGGCGCACCTTATCGATCGATCCCAGGCCGAATAGGTTGCCCGCCACCACCGATAGGTACTGGGGTATGTTTCCAGGCTCGAAGAGCTCCTCGGGGAATCCTATCTCCACGAGGTTCCCTTCTGCTTCGATCACCCTTCCGGCGAGGGACTCCACGTACCTGGCCTTCTCCACCTTGGTCCAGGTACCGGTAGACTGCTCGGCGGCGATGGCCTCTGCCGCTTTCGCAATGGGAAGATCCGTTTCCACATAATACTTTGTGATTACTTCCATAAGACCAGATGCTCCTTGACGGTAGTTGATGATGCAGTTGTGTTATAAAACCTCTGAGACAAATATCGAGATTTCTCAAAAGCTTTATAAGAATATAGGTGAGAAACAAGATAACGTAATTAACGACATATCGCAGAATGACATGCACCGCTCACAATCTCCGTGTTGCATGCCTTCTTCGGTATGGGCACGGAGATTGTAACTTGAGCAAAATCACTATCAGCCTGATCAAAGCAGACATAGGTGGATGGCCCGGTCATTCGTCGGTTCATCCTGCACTGATGGAGACCGCAGAGTCGATGCTGGCACCGGAAAAGGTATCCGGAAAGCTCATCGACTTCAGGATAATGGCCGTAGGCGACGACCTCCAGCTCTTGATGAGCCACACCCTGGGCGCGGACAACCCCGAGATCCACGGCCTGGCATGGGAGACGTTTCTCAAGGGGACGGAGAAGGCCAAGGAGCTGAAGCTCTACGGAGCCGGCCAGGACATATTGTCCGACGCCTTCAGCGGGAACATCAAGGGCATGGGGCCCGGCGTTGCAGAGCTGGAGTTCGAAGAGCGCGGCGCAGAGCCGCTGATCGCTTTCATGATGGACAAGACCGAGCCGGGCGCCTTCAACCTGCCCATCTTCAAGATGTTCGCCGACCCCTTCAACACCGCCGGCCTGATCATCGACCCCGGGCTCCATCATGGGTTCATCTTAGAGATCTGGGACATCAGGGAGCACAAGAGGGTCTTCATGAACTCGCCCGAAGAGATGTACGACATCCTGGCCCTCGTCGGCGCCAAGAGCAGGTACGTGATCAAAAGGGTATTCCCCAAGCCGGGCAAGCTGCCCGAAGACGAACCCGTGGCCGCGATCAGCACGGAGAAGCTGTACCAGATCGCGGGCAAGTACGTGGGCAAGGACGACCCCGTGGCCCTGGTGCGATGCCAGTCGGGTCTCCCGGCTCTGGGTGAGGTCCTGGAGCCTTTCTCGTTGGGTCATCTGGTCAGCGGTTGGATGAGGGGCAGCCACAACGGACCCCTGATGCCCTGTGCCTTCGGCGACGCCCACCCCACCAGGTTCGACGGCCCGCCCAGGGTCATCGCCGCAGGGTTCCAGATAGCGAACGGCACCTTCGTCGGTCCGGTGGACCTCTTCGACGATCCTGCTTTCGACGATACCAGGCGAAGGGTCGGAGAGATCACCGACTACATGAGACGGCACGGCCCCTTCGAGCCGCACAGGTTGCCCTTAGAGGAGATGGAGTACACCACCCTGCCCGACATACTGAAATTGCTTGGAGATAGATTCGCCGATGTAGAGCAGTAGAGTAAGTAAGACACCAAGATGCGGAGATGAACAGGAGGATCGATATTTGCATAGGCTGAAGGTAGCCCACCCCGAGAGGTGCATCGGTTGTCTCTCCTGCATGTTCGCCTGCAGCCGGATAAATACCGGTCACGTCTCTCTGGACAGGAGCGCCATCAAGATCAAGACCCAGGGCGGGATCGAAGGCGACTTCGTGGTGGTGGTCTGCCACGCCTGCAGAGATCCTCCCTGCGTGAAGGCCTGCCCCACAGGGGCCCTGGAACGAAGAGATGACGGGAACATGAAGTTCCACGAAGATCTCTGCAACGGCTGTGGCGAGTGCATCGACGTCTGTCTCATCGGAGCGATATCTCTGGATGGCGACGAGAAGGCGGTCAAGTGCAGGCACTGCGGGGCGTGCGTGGCCTTCTGTCCCCACGACGTGCTCGAGCTGGAAGAGGTACCGGCTTAGGAGGACCGGATGCTCAGAAGAGTTCTGTATATTGACCTCGGCAAGAAGGAGAGCTGGGTAGAGGAGCGGGACGAGCTCTTCGAAAGATGGCTGGGGGGCACAGGCGTGGCCACCCAGCTCCTTCTGGAAGAATGCCCCCAGGGCGTCGATCCTCTATCGCCGGAGGCGCCCATCATCTTCAGCATAGGGCCCCTCAACGTCCTATTCCCGGTGGTGACCAAGACCGTGGCCGCCTTCAAGTCGCCCCTCACCGGCGAGCTGGGCGAGTCCTATGCCGGGGGCAGGCTGGCCATGGCCATGAGGTTTGCCGGGCACGAGTCGATAGTGATCAGAGGTGCGGCGGACAGACCATCTTACATTTCTATCACCGATGACGATGTGAAGATCAAAGACGCCACATCAGTCTGGGGCATAAACGCCACCACCGTAGGTTTCATCCTTCGCGAGGTGGAAACCGGCGTGGGCAGGCGGAGCATAATCAGGATCGGCCCTGCCGGGGAGAGGCTGGTCAAGTACGCCGGGATCATAGTGGACACCTACAGGCACTTCGGCAGGCTTGGGCTGGGTGCGGTCTTCGGGTCCAAGAACCTCAAGGCCCTGGTGATCTCCGGTACAGAGGACGTCGAGGTCCCGGACCCGGGAAGGTACAGAAAGGTCTACAACAAACTCTACGGCATCGCGGTCCAGACCGACGTCATGGATAAGTATCACGATATCGGCACCTCCATCAACATCAACATCCTCAACCAGCTCAAGGGCCTGCCCACCAGGAACTTCCAGAGCACCAGCTTCGAGGGGGCGGCGAATATCAGCGGCGAGGTTCTTGCGGACGATTATCTGTTCCGGAAGGTATCTTGTGCTCATTGTCCCATCGGCTGCGTCCATATCGCTATGCTCAAGACGTCTTTTGCTTCGCACCATGAGTTCGAGATCAGGAAGGTATCCTACGACTACGAGCTGATCTACGCTCTGGGATCGAACCTGGGCGTGTCCGATCCAGCGGGTCTGCTGGAGCTGATCGAGGCCTGTGAGCGGTACGGGATGGACGTCATGAGCACGGGCGTGGTCCTGGGATGGGCCACGGAGGCCTACGAGCGGGACCTGATCACCCCCCAGGAGACCCTGGGAGTCCCCCTCCAGTGGAACAACATCGAGGGGTACCAAAAAGCCATAGACCATATCGTCGGGATGCCCAACGAGTTCTACGCCGCCCTGGCCCAGGGGGTGGAGAAGGCTTCGGAGAGGTACGGCGGGAAGGAGTTCGCCATGGCCCTGGCAGGAAACGAGGTGGCCGGGTACCACACGGGGCCGGCATCCATCGTGGGCCAGATCGTGGGGGTGAGGCACTCTCATCTGGGCAACGCCGGTTATAGCATCGACCAGAAGGCGGCCAAGAAACAGCTCAAGCCGGAGGAGATGACAGACGCTATCATCAAGGAGGATGACTCCCGGGGCGTCTTCAACTCCCTGGTGGGGTGTCTCTTCGCCCGGGGTGTCTACACCAACGAGAACATAATCGACGCCCTGGGGGCCATAGGGATCGAGAAGACCCAGGAAGACCTGGACGACCTGGGCAATAGGATCTTCGAGGAGAAGTACAGGTTCAAGCGGCGCGAGGGGTTCGACATCACCGAGATCAAGGTGCCCAGGAGGTTCTACGAGACGATAACCACCATGGGCATGGTAGATCCAGGAACGGTGGAGACGATGCTGGAGATCTACCGCGAGCGCAGGGGCTGGTGATCGCGCCCCGGGCGTTGCCGATATTTTGCCGATAACTCGTACGCTCTCCCGCGCCTCAAAAGATCTGCCATCACCGGCCAGCCGTCCTCGACCTACCTCTTGAGCAACACCCGGGCCATGCGGACCGAGAGGCGCAGCGCCCCGGCCACGTTTGATGTCTATATTCGCTCTTTCCTGGTGAAGAGAGCCAGGACCGCTCTGGTCCCGGGATCCGGGCGCCTCAGCTCCACAGGCTTGGCTATCCCGGCTGGTGATGGTCTCTTCCACCTCGGCAAAGGCCAGTCGGTTGCCCTCGATGCGGGCGGAGTAGTGGGTCGAGCGCAGGTTGATCACCACCGTCTGACAGGGCGGCGGTGTGCCGATATAGTGACGAACAGTGCGCTCAAAAATTTGTGGATTTCACCGCTCTTAGAAAACTCTTTATATCTTTCACAACTTGGATTGAGATTGTACGACTTTGTTTTATTGAAGTCGTGAGCCTAATGTCCTGTCATCTAAGTAATGTCGTAAAGACGACCGTCGTTCCCGATGAGGATGGAAAGCCGTGTCCACCACGATGGAAGAGACTTCTTCCACATTCATCG
>JGI24025J20009_10001551_pt1 | contig 17238 bp, 26 predicted proteins | sample Cruoilmetagenom3_FD_20009 | JGI IMG/M metagenome (IMG submission 20009) | reverse complement strand
CGTTCAAGCGTAACAAACAAGTAACTTGGGACCTGTGAAGAAGTGAGGAGTTGAAGGCATACATGAAAGAGGATTACCAGGCTGGGAAGAGAGTTAACCCTGCGCTCTTACCCACAAAAGTCTCCCCGCTATACAAGAGGGCACTCCGTCATTCACCCGGTAATCCCTTGTTTAGCATAGAACCCAGGAGTTGAAACAGTCAATCGAATTTTGTCACGATTTTTTCGAGTATCATGAACAAGACAGAAACACTAACGCCGTAGGCGCAATTCTATCGGGGGTGTCAACCTTGTGTCTTCATGTGGCTAGGGCTGATTTCAGGGTATAGCGTAAAGAGGGGGTTGGACCAAAGCTCATCCCCAGCTTCAATACCCTTCTTTGTGAGACGATAGTAAGTACGCTCCGGAGCCGGCGGGTAATTATCCTGAATGGCGGAAGGCTCGGTTTGGCTGGTGATTTCGACCCATCCCAACCGTTTAAGCACGCCGAAGTACATCAGGAACGAGTGGTACCGCATATGAGTAAACTTACGAGATATCCTCTTCATCTCGCGTTCGTAGATTCTGTCCGCCTGTTCTTCTGTAACATCGGCGCCGCTAACTACCATGCGGCTGATAATCCTCTCAGCACGCTCCCTGGCTGTGGCACGAGCTAGCGCTTCCTTATACTCGTAGTTGATGTCAGCCTGGGGAGCGCCCTGCTGTGGATCAACGACACGTGAGCCTTCCGGTCCCTTACCCAGGAGAAACTCGCGGATAAACCAGCCGCAGCCAAACGGTCTTAAGAAGCCTCCTCTACTTGGTCTAATTTCGATAGCCATGTATTTACCTTATGTGATGACGCCTACCTTGCTTACTTTCGGTTCGAGGGCATCGATAATCTTCGTCGAGACCTTGCGGATATCGGCCAGATTTTGTTCCAATACCTTCTTATCCTGAGCCCAGAGGGCTACATAGGGAAATGACCTCACGCCGGTGTCAAAGCCGTAATGGGCTCCTACCACAAAAGCGGCGCTCTCAGCTATGGTTTCTGCGTCTCTCCTGGGGATGCGAAATACACCTTCGGAGTAATAGTGTGCCGTCTCGTGAAGCAGGGTCTTGAGCTGCTGCGCCCTTGATTCCTCCGGACGCACCCAGATAGATTTGCCGGAATACTGTCCTTTGAGAGACGGGCCCTCGTCCGGCTTTGACTCGAAGCTGACGGTAAGCCCTTCGGACTTTGCCAGCGCCAGCACCCTGCTGAAAAGCTCCTCGTTGGCTTCACCGGTGAGCACGGGGACTTCAAACTCAGGAAGTTCCTTTCCTTCCGTCTGGCTGGCATCAAAAACGTGGACCACTTTGAAATATGCCGGGGTTATCTCTATCTCCTCTGCCTCAATCGGCTCTCCGCACCGGGGGCAGTACTTGGCTCCTCTGGATATTCTGGCGCCGCATTTGGAACATGTCGGCCTGGGCGGAAACACCGGGGCCAGGATGGAAATGCCCCTCTCACCTCTCTTGACCCATCGACCGAGCTCCTTCCAGGTATTGAAGCCATCGACCCTGGTAGCATCCGGCTTCTGAATGCCTATCAGGATGAGGTTACCAATACTGTACTCGTGGAACTTTGACATAGTGGTGAGGAAGAGGCGAAACTGGTAGCTGTCCACGATCCCCTCGATACCAGCTTTGAGCTGCCTCATGACAACATCTATCTTTTTCTCCCCCGGTTCTACCTCCACGGCAGGCAGAAGCTCCACGTCCAGGCTATACCCGGATAAAGGCTCGTCTATCCAACCTGCCAGGTAGCGATACTCGGGCGGCACTGGCTCACCACCCTCAATCATTAGGGTCTGCGGCCGCATCCCGGCCTTTGACGTGTGCTCCTTCTCGATGTGCCTCTTGAGGGCTTCTGTCCTGCTTATCGAGTCATACCCTGGAATCTCTATCACCTTCCCGCAGATGGGACAGGTGACGGTCTGTACCCTTGTCTGAGGTATCCTCGCTGGCATGGTAGTGCCAGTGAAGCTCTTGGTAGCGTTCTTTCCTATTTCACCGACCGTCTTCCCAATCCAGAGAAAAAACAGGGCCCCGCCGAGCCAGGTGGCAAACTGGGTCACCTCATTTACCTGAGCGTGTATTGACTTATGTTCAATCACCAGGTCACCTCCCCAAGTAAGTTATCAAACGCCCCACTGGCGACCGCCTCGACAACCTGCGCCGCTACACTGGTCATAGCCTCGGCATGCGCCGGGGTCAGGTCTTCAGATTCCCCCGTGCTGCGGTATTGCCGGTGGTGCGCCAGTTCGTGCACCAGAGTGTCAACCATGGTTCTGCCCCGCTCCATCATTTCCAGCGAGATATAGATCTCTCCGGTAGCCGTGCCGTACATGCCGGCGGTCCTCACCCGGTCGCTGGCGGGTGGAATAGCGGCAACATGAACCGGCGGCGGAGTGTAGAATACCCTGGCGGCTATACCCCGGGCCAATCTGAGGTAAGCCATATGTCGTGGTTCCAGCTTAGCATCGGGGATAACCTTTACCTCCCTGAGCCGCTCCTGCGACGCTCTGATAAGTTCTCTATCGGTGAGCATTGCTCCGGAGGCAGGCGGTACCGAGACCGACCTGTAACCGAGATGCTCGACCAGCCGGTCCCACCTCTTATCCGTACGGAGAACAACATTGTTGTTCAGAGCGATTACCTCCCTCTTCTAGTCCTGGCTATCGCTTGCTGAAAGGCGGTGTCCAGCTTCTCACGGTACCCGATGTCGTCGATGGTGAAGGCTAAGAACTCCGGGCTGTCGGGTAGAAACTCGAGGCTGGCAGGTCCAGACCCTCTGCACGGCCGTGGCTCGGTTGGTACTACCGCACCTTCAGGCGGGGCCACCGTCTCCGAGGCTAGCGGCGCTATCTTTAGCTTTTCGGAATAGCGGTGTGGTTGTTCCCAGACCTCAACCAGGGATTTGTCGCCTGGCCAGTGTCGAGATGCCCAGGCTTTCCCGCCCCGCAAAGCGCGCCTGGAGCCAGTGTAGGGCGTAAAGCTCTCCACTATCTCCCCGGTATCCTTATTTACGACAGTCCAGTAGTAGCCATGCCGAACTGTCTGCGGCAGGTATTTGTCATTTTTACCCAACAGCCCCACACTCTCCGCGTAATTCAGGACACTCTCTTCAAAGGCTCGCCCTGTTATCGTCTGGTGGCGAATATCTCCTGGCTTAAACCACCCCTGCTCGAACATCTCTTGAGCATCTTCGTCCCACCATTCCGCTACGGTCTTGCCAGTGCGCTTATCGGTAATCCATATTCCTATGCGGTCTCGCTCCGCCCAGGCGCCTATTTGAACGTTATGCCGGCTCGGCTTACCCCTCTCCCCTGTACTTGTTTTCTCAGGCAAAGCCTTGCGTTTCCTGGTCTGCGGCAAGCTTCTTGCCTTACTCTCTGATGAGCCGCCAGCCAGCTTCATAACTCCTCCCGCTATAGCGCTGACGAAGCCCAGGACAGCCACCGGTATAGCGAAGAACATGATTGAGCTAAAGTCTATTCCTGGCTCCTGGGTGATTTCGAGATTTAGTGTATCCCCAACTCCTACGTCAGCCGCTTCACCGGCATTAACCTCAAGGAACATATCGCAGGGGGTCTCCTTGGTTACCTGATACCCCGGCTGTATATCACTGGCCACGCCAACTACAATGCCATCGGCGATAAAGATGATGTCTATGGCAAAGAGCATCTGGCTGGTGTCCACTGTAACTGCCTGACTTACCGGTAATACGAAAAGCATCCCCGTTCCGGCGGGTATCGACTCTCTCCCGCTAAGACCAGTAGTAAGCTCGGAGATGGTACTGGCCACCCACACGTTCCACTGATTGTCATTGATGGTTAGAGTTGCCTGTCCCGGCATTTTCTTTTCCTCCCCATAATCTGTCGTACCACTCTTTGCTCTCCCGCCCGCTAATCTTGCGGTATTTAGCCGTGGTGTTGAATGAGGCATGGCCCAGGTGCTCCTGCAGCAGCCGTAACCCATCCCCCGAGTCATCAAGTTTTACTGCGTGGATCGCAAAGGCATCTCTTAGTTTGTGAGGGCTAACATAATGAACCTTGCCCGTTTCAGAGTTAACCAGCTTCCCCAACCCTGCCCTCTCCGCAGATTCCCTCACTATCTGCCAGGCGCGGTGGCGGTTGATACCGAAAAGGAGCTGCCTGCCGTCACGGAATACCGGGCCGCCGCGGCTGATGTAGTCCTTGATCATGTCAAGCGTGTCGCCGTCTACCGGCAGTGTTCTTAAGCGGCGGCGCTCATTGGCCTCGGCAACGGCCTTTTCCACTTTGGCTCCACAGCCAGGGCAGTAATGAGCCGTCTTGCTCAACCTGGCGCCACAATGCGGGCAGCAGAGATTAACTCTCATTTTGAGGTGCTTGATGGTTACCGTGCCCTGGCCGAAGTCAATATCGCCCACGGCAATGTCCACAGCTTCAGACACGCGGCAGCCGAGGCGGAAGAGCAGCCTGATAAGGAGCCTGTCCCGCAGGTACTCCCCGGCTTCCTCTAGCTTTCTAACCTCATCAAGCTCAAGATATGCCTTTGCCATGTTATTTCCCTACCTTCTCAACTACACGGCTAACCCTTTAGCTATACCCCCCATCATTGTCCCCATTAGCCCGATGCCTAAAAGGGGAGAGATGGTGCTTAGCGCTGTCTGCATATCCACCACCGCTGTTGGCTGGAATTGCTGCTGCATAAGAGTCCCCAGCGGCATGCCGTATCCCCAGTCGTTATCCTTAGTCATAACTGGCTCCTTCGGCTTCCATGACATGGCATTCACCACGTATTCCAGCTCCTCGTAGGGCATTGCCAGCAGTGTTTCAAACACGCCATAAGCCTCAGCCGCTTCTCTCATTAAACAGAGCAACCCGGCTGCCATCGGCGAGGCGAAAGAAGTCCCTGATTTAAGACTATAGGCGGTGTCATCTTTGGCCGAAGCCACCAATATATTAACGCCATAGCAGACCATTTCTGGCTTTACGAGCGTCTCGCCGGTGGTAAGGGTAACCGGACCGCGGCTTGAGTATTGCCAGATGTCAAAGGGGCTGAAGGTAACTGCTCCCACTGCCCAGGCGTGCCTGGCTGCCGCCGGCAGGGTGATGCTGCCTGGGGTAGGTCCCAGGTTACCCGCTGAGCAGAAGATGGGGAATTTACCGGGGCTGGCTTCGTACAACTTTTCTACTGCCAGCCTCAGCGGGTTATCCGGGTCGCCGTCATCCCCTGTCCCCAGGCTCATATTGACCACGTTGGGGTACATCGGGTCGCCGTAGGGTAGTTCACCGTAGACAGCCTGACAGAAGAGGTCATGGACCTCGTTTATGCCCATGATGAGCGCCTCGGTGGTGCCCGTGCCGTCATCATCGAGCACCTTTATGTTCATTACCCTGGCTCCGGGGGCAAGCCCCGACTCGACACCGGGAGCGTGGTCGCCGCCACAGACCAGGTAGGCCACGCCAGTCCCATGGTCGAAAACATCATCCAGGGTAGGAGAATTGGAGAAATTGGCCTCGTAAGTCACCTTATCCTTGAGGGCAACGTGAGACTTGCGAATACCGCTGTCCAGCACGGCGCAGACAAGCTTTCTACCCGCTAAGGCTGGGGTAAACGACTCCCTGAATTCATAGAATAATGATGCGTAGACGGCTTGAAAGGAGCCGTAAACAGGGATGATTTGTTCCGTGATAGGCGCCGGAGGTGTAATCTCGGGCGCTCGAACCTGTGTGCTCTCCGTCTTTTTCACCTCCTTAACGATAAGTCCAGGTATAGCTTTGAGCTTTTCCAGGCCGGCAGGCTCCAGCTCACAGAAGACCATCTCCGACATCCCGGCCACCTTAATATTTCGCCCGCCAAACCTTCTGCATTCGGCCTCGACCTGGTTTAGTGTCAGCCCCCGTGGAATTATTGTGTACCTCATGCCTTGCCTCCTTAGACTTTCTGATAGTCCTTTATCGTAAGTGAAGTAAATACCGAAGTCGGCCCCTGGTACTTGTCGATATTCCTGTTGTCCCAGTTATATATCAGCGTCGTCCTGTGGGAATCGCACACATACAGCTTCTCGCCGTAGTCCAGCCACTGCTGGTAGCTTTCCCAGTTGATGCCCGGCACCATGATGCAGGGTTTATTGCTGCAGTGACCCAGGCCGAAGATATGCCCGAGCTCATGGGGCAGGTAGTCCTCAATATACGGTAGTCGCCTGCTCTGCCATCTATGGTGCGCTGAACAGCGGTAGCCCTGACTACGGCGATGTTGTCGTAGGCGCACATGCCACTGGCCAGCTCGTCCATGTAGAAAACGATGGGCAAATCCACCTCCGTGCCATGAGGCAGACTGGTCTCTATCCCCATCGCCTTCCAGTAGCTGTAGATTTCCTCACCCGTTCCCATCTTTCTCGGCACAATCCACCTCTCGGCAAAGATGACGCTTATCGTGCCCCCGCATAATTCGGCAAACAGCCCCGTTTCCTTTTTGGCCATATCCTTAATCCAGCCGGCCCAGTCATCGCGCCAGCCATAGCCTCCCTCCATGCCCGGCGCGTAGGCGAAGTAGGCGCCGGCGGTGTAAACCTCCCCCGGCTGATAATCAGGCACAAGCCAGTCCTGAGGGTAGGTATCGACGGCTACCCAGTATGCCTTCCCGTATTCGAGAGTGTGCAGGGTGTTTGCCCCAGCAGGCCATGTCGGGTTGTATACCAACCATTCCCCGGTTGCCGCCACATAATGGTAGACGGTCGCCAGGTCGATTATGCAGGCGGTAGCCTCGGCCACATCCATGTTCGGGCCATCCCAGACAATCTCGTTCCACTGCTCTGCCAGCCGAATATAATGGTAAGTCATCTCTCTACACCACCACTATCCTTAGTCCAGTATCAATGCTCGACCACACCGGTAGCGACTCATCCGATTCGTCACCCTGAATAATGATGATGCAGTCGCTATATATTGGCCATACGCCTTTGGGCACGTAGTAGCTATCACCTATCTTAATGCCCGTATAGCCGTAGCGATTTTCGGTGCGGACGTTGATGGCAAAGTCATAGTCCCCTTCAGATGGCTGCTCAAACCACTTCGTGCCGTAGAAATCCCGGTTAGCCAGAATCCAGAAGCTGAGAGCATAGACATAGCTGGACTGCGGCAGATGCACCCTGCCGGTGGCCGGGAAGCGATCACCCTGTATCACCTCACCCGCAGCCGTAGCTGTTACCAGATAGGCTCCTGATGGAAGCTGGAAGGCCTTTTCGCTGACGTGAGAGGCTCTTTGCCCCTCAAGTTCGACCAGGACATCAAACTCACCGCCCCGGCTTCCCGGATATGTAGTAAAGGCAAACTTCGCCTCATGCTCCCCGCCGGGGATGATAAAGTCTGTAGTGAGAGAGCCCTGGCACATAGCCGACTTGCAGGCTTTATTGCCCGCCGGCGTGTATAGCGCCGCTTCAGCCTCACGGTTGGGCTCCTCGGCTGACGGGTCACCAATCAGGACAAAGTCCCCATACTGTTTGAATTGGGCGCATGCCTCGCGCCTCGCCTGATAAATAGCAGCGGTATGGGGGTGTCCCAGCCCCGTGTAATAGGCAATCATCTGGTCATACCAGCCGAGCTCCGCCTGCCACTCGCTAGCGGTCATATACATCTGGGCGGAGACAACATCAAACGGCGCTGGTGTAAAGATGTCGCCCTTATACTGGCCAAAGGTGAAGCTCAACCGGTCGGTGTATGCTACCCCGGTATTCTTAATTACAGCGCTTGCCTTGACTAACTCGCCCGGCGCCTTCATAGTCATAACCGTTGCTCCTCATGTCCAGGTAACCGAGAGAATCTCGACCAGTACAACCTCGTAATCCTTTATAGTGAGAAAATAGAATATGCCTTCCATCGACACTCCTTATGACCAGGTAACCGAGAGAATCTCAACCATCCCGGTTTGCCATTTTCCCAGACCTATTTGCCACGGCGCCGCTGCTAACAGCGCCAGAGCAAAAACGCAGGTTAGCCCAGACGTAATTCCGTCTTTCATGTCTACTTCTTCCTCCTTCTCCCCTCCCGGGCAAATGCTATGCCCAGCACCGGCCCGCCAACGCCAAACAGGATTGAGGACACCTTAATTAGCAGGCAGTAGAATGGCTCACCTGTCGTTATCTCAAAGCATGTACTTATCACCAGACCTACAGTGCCCGCTGACATTAGAGCTATCGCCACATTGAATAACTTGTTTCTCATTTCACGCCTCGACCTCATACTCATATTCAATCTCTCGTCCGATAAGCTCCGGGACACCTGCGCCGGCCTCAGTCTTCAGAGCTTGCCTGACAGCCTGGTCGACCTCTTCCGCGGTGGCATCCGGCTTGGGAAGGGTTACCAGCGCGATAACCTCGCCCTTCTCGCCGGCCAGGTATACCTGGAGAGAGCTGCTGAACCGTATTGCGTCCTGTATTGTTACCCTTCCCTTTAGTTGTATGACTTCCATCTTTACGCTCCTACTGCGATATACGATAGCGTTACCTCGGTGCTGGCCAGGGTGTTGCCTGCGTTCGCCTGGTTTGTGTTCGGGTTAGCGTGAGAATGAGTTCCGGCAGGACCTGTTGCCCCCGACAGGGAGTGCTCGTGGCTTCCAGCAGAGCCGGTCGGGTTCTGCGTATGAGAGTGTCCACTGTAGCCAGTAGCTGGCACAGGGTGATAATGCGTTTCATCGGCCATCAAATCGGACGCATACTCAGTTATAGCGCGGCCTCCTGATGGAGCGCCGGAAACTCCGCAAGCGACACTCGCAGTCACTCGCTGAATCGCCCTGGTGACATTGGGAGCACCGGTATCCGGCACGGTGTGCTGGTGGGAGTTAGAGTTGGTGTCGGGGTTGGTGTGCTGATGAGCTCCGGCCGAAGCCGCGGCCAGGGTTCCCTTATCGTGACTGTGACTTCCTGCAGACCCCGTAGCCCCCTGCGCGTGCGCATGAGCCGTTTTCAATATCTTGACGGTAAAGCCATTCTGGTTCCTGGCAGTTATCACCGGGTAATAGTCAACATCCCCCATAATCTGGACACAGACGACCGGGGTAGATGTGAAAGGCGCGGGAAAGTTGACAGCAATCTTGCCGTCAGCACCGGTAGTATCGGTGACCGCGCCGGACTTGATATGAGCGCCATCAACAGTGTCAGCGTCTATATCAAGGGCGTCGTGGACAGCCTTGTTGTGGTCGGAGAGCAGCTCGGCTATCGTCCTGGGAAAGTTGGCCACCAGCCGCGCCCAGGCGATCGTTCCGCCTACTATCCATCCGGCATCTATATTGTGCAGGGCGGTGTAGATATTCGCCTGCCAGGCGGTTATGTTTTCCGCCTCGCTCAGTATTTTCTTCAGCATGTGAAGCTTATCTATGACACCCATTTCTCCCCCTCGCCAATATCAACCAGCTGGATATACTTCCGGATAAGATTGGCCAGAATTGTTGCGTTAGGCATAGCGCCTACCGCGTCCACAAGCGCCACCACTTCGGTTAAGGGAAAGGCGACACCCTTGGAGACGCAGTCGGTAAGGCCGAGGGCTTCGGTATAGGTTCGGTGGTAGGCAACACTGCAGCTCAAGGCATCTGTCGGACCAAGCAGCTCAGCCAGGACTTTCACCAGTGCCTTTACAGTAGTGTCGGTAAGCCCCAGCGACTCCACAAGCTCCCGGGCAATGTCCTTTATTGCCATGTCGCTCAGGCCGAGCAAGTCAGACTTAACCACCGAGGAAGCTTTAGCCAGCGAGTCCACCAGCCCCACTATCTCGGTCAGGGGATGTGCGGTATCTTTCTGCATGGAGTCAAGGAGCCCCAGATGCTCGGTACAGGTCTGATGTGTCTGCCATACCCTTGAGTATGTATCCAGAAGCCCAAGGAGCTCAATCCTTACTGCCGAGGGGCTCTTGGTTACGCTATCAGTGAGACCAAGAAGCTCGGTGAGCGTCTTTACGAGTAACCTTACCGCCTCTACGGAGTCCGCTAAGCCGAGTTTCTCAGTCCTGATCAGCGCTGCCGCCTTGACAACGGTATCTGACAGTCCGAGGGCCTCCGCATTTACTTTATAGGCCGCCCACACCCGGCTGTAACCATCGACAAGACCTAGAAGTTCAGACCTGGCGAGAGAGGGAGCCTTCACAACGGTGTCCGACAGTCCGAGGGCCTCGACTTTCGGACCAGATACCCCTTTAATTGCTGTGTCCACCAGACCCAGGGACTCGGTCAGGGTTTTGTAGTGTTCCACAGCTCCCGTATAAAAAACTGTTATCTTGACCCAGTAGACATAGGCATATCTAGCTCCTAAACCAGAACCATTGTAGGCTGATATGCGAACTCCGAAATCAGGGTCGTTGACCATAGAGGGCGTGGGGCTGGCGTTCCAGGTATCTCGACTACTCCCCCACTGCTTGCCATTTCCGCCGTAGTAGGAGGGCCAGTACAGCGAGTTGGCCTTATCATCACCAACGTTAGAACCGCTGGCGTCAACCAACCGTATTGAACTATCATGGACGTTATAGTCTTCGGCATGGCAACGAGCACATACGATTATGCCATGAATAGTGCTGCCACCGGGGATACTAAAGCCAAACTGGGACGCACGTAACCAATCAGTGTATTCATTTTTGGGTACATCGCAATAAGCGTAGTTCTCGTCATCAGTTTGTATATTGGCAGGATTAGTCCAGGCATCCATACCGTCCCTATCTTCATTTGCACCAGTGCCACAGATAGTAGGGTCAGTCTGTGACCTGCCTTCCGTGTAGTAGATATTTATCTTTATCCACGATATACGGGCCCAGTTATAGTTTGTATCGTCATCGCTATCCACGCAGATGACAACCCCAAAGTCTGAATCGTTGACCATAGACGGAGTAGGATTGACACACCATGTGTCCGTAGCACCGCCAACATCTTGTTCGCCCCAAGTTGTCTGAAAGTAACCACTGCCCCTACGAATAGTAGGCATTATATCTCCAGAAGCATCAACCAAACAGGCTTCACGAAGCCATAGCACGTCAGCGGTATTACTCCTTCTTCTGACTCTAACAACAATGCCGTCGATGACGGCCCCACCAGGAATACTAAAGCCAAAGTTATAGCCTTTCAGCCAGTGAGTAGTGCCTTGTGCTGGTATGTAAGATGAGGCAACGGAGCTGTCGCTCTCTTGAGTGATGCCAGACTCATTTGACCAGCTTCTATTAGAGCCGCTTCGTGATATTTCCGTTCCACTGCCCGGTAATGTTAATCCTGTGCTAGCCATAGTTCGTCTTCCGTTCCTCCAATGAAACCTCGACCGCCATCTTTCACCCTTTGTATTGCTCCGGAGTCTAAGGCTGCCTCACAATTCGGGAGCTTCCCTCTAAACTTAGCCTCAAGTAATATATCTTCCTCATCAGTCAAATAATCGCATTGAACATATATGTGGTAAGCAGTCATGGGGTCAATTATTTTGTCAATAGCCCTTCGCCTTATGCTTTGAGACATTTTGTCTTTGAAAACGAGCATCAACCAGGCTGCCCAGCTCCGTTCCGCTAAGGGATTATCACGGAGGTCATCAAACGCCTCGCGACAGGGTCTATCTCTGAAAGCCTGATAATGATCGACGGCCTGCTCGCAGCCCTGTATTCTTTCAAGACGGGTTAAGAAATCAGTAAAGTTGGTATTCTCATCAAATTCAGCCATTCTTTGCCTCCGCGGTCACCATTCTCACAGTCCTGGTCTGGACAAAATGGCGCTGGCGATTAGCATCTCTGGCCATCCTGTTTTGCCTCTGCTCCGCCTTTGCCCTGATTCTCCGCTTTTCTCGATGCCCTGTTGAATTAGACATTTCTATGTTCCCTGCTTGACCTGCACCTTCCAGGTCACCTGAAGGCTATCTCCGGCATCCCAGTTAAGGTTGAGGGCGGCAAAGGTCTGCCGGCACAGCATCGTGCCCGCCGAAGCGGCATTGAAAACCCCCGACTCGGTTACGGCATCGGTTCCCGAAAGGGTGTCAGCGGCGGCGAAGGTGACCTGCAGCTGGGCGGTGTCACTGGTGACAGAGGTGGTTACCCTGGTTCCCGTCCCCGCCTTCCTCTTAGTCTCGGTTACCAGCGCCGTCTGCGCCGGGTCAAAGGCGGTTGTGCCGGTGCCGATGGCGACGTAGTCGAAGTCGGTGCCGCCGACATCGGTAAGCAGCAGCCCGGCAACCTCGGCAAAGCCGGCATTGGTGATGCCGTTGGGGCTCCACCCGCTGTCCCGTCTGGCTATCAGGTTGCCATCCTTATCCCGGTGCTCCAGGATTAGCCTGTCGGAGATGGTCATTTTGTCTCTTCTGACTCCAGTCGCCATCTCCAGCAGACTTGCCAGCTTACCGTAGTCCTCACCGAGGTTTCGGGACGCGGCCATGAGCAGGACCATGTTGTTGCCCATTCTACCCACGACCTCGTTTATCTCTTTGCTCTTGCCATCATCACTCATTATCCACCTCCCGTCTTCTTCCCAAACTCGGCGGTTATCCGCTGTTTAGCCTCAACATACTCCAGGCGAGCCTGCTCCAGGGCGCTAACATACCTGTCATGGGCTTCCTTTAGAGCCTTATCCCTTTCCGCAACCGCAGCCAGGTTCTTCTTTACCCCGCTTTTCCCGACCTCTACCTCGAGGTTTTCCTTTAGATTCATATCTTCCATAACTGCCCCCCTATGTTATGTACTTGGCAAATAGCTGAGAGAATGTCGTCGGCGTTCCCCCGGTATTCTGCACCCTTACCCGAATTGACTCCCTATACGGGATATCCCTCAGCGAGGCTATGTAGTGTCCGGTAAGATTGCCGTCCTCATCCAGCTCGGCAAAGGCGCTTATCTCCGGGCTGTGCTGCTCAATCTCCCTTATCTCGCCATAGGTCATGTCAAAGGCGCTTACCCCGTCAACGTCTATCGAGATCCTGAAGTCAGTGTTGGGAGACCTGACGTGGAATTCCTCCAGCCTGCCGGCTCCAGATTCATCCAGGATGGTGAGCCAGTCTCCGGCAGCCACAATACTGCCGCCCAGGTCAATAAACCGGGTGGTATATGCTGCCGGGGTTACCGTCAGTTCTCCGATGGTTATTTTTGCCGGTACTGTGCCCGTAATCATTAGTATTCCCCCGTTACCCTTACTGTCGCTGTTTTGCCGCTGCCGCAGACGTAGAAGATAACCGCTATTCCCTCCCGGGCTCCGCTCCGGTTGACTGTTACCGTTTCACCGGGCTTTAGGGTAAACCTGTCATCGGGATAGTTCAGCGCAATCTCAACCGGGTCCGGGCCATCGTTAATAAAATAAGCCCCCAACCACGGCGTGTACGGTGGCCCGTTTTTAAGGTCTAACCACCTAAAGGCGCCATTGGCGTTAACCGTCCTGGGGTCAGCTATACCCTGATACGCTTGAGCGTGCGCCAGCGCCTGGGCCTGCTGAGAGACCGGTGCGATGGCAGCTACGGCCACCAGCATGATAATGACCGCCAGCGCCTGTGGTATCGCCCCCATAGCTTCTCCATATGTTGTCGTTATCCCTTTCTCCGGCATATCCCATATCCTTATTTAGACTCCTCTTTTTTCATCATTGAGCCCATCGAGCCTGCCATGGCCGCCATAAGCCCTATAAGAAGCAGCGGAGCCATCATTTCCAGCATGCCCGTCGTTGCGCTCACCGAGATGCAGTCATCGATATGCGTCTCGACATCGTAGTCAGGCAGCTCAACGATTAGCCCGTAGGCGCCCGAGCTAACATTACCGATGACAATGTCTATCTGCCCCTCATAGGGTTGATAGGTAAGAGCCTTCTCCAGGGTTATTATCTGCCTGGTCTGAGCATTCCCCTCGCGGTTCAGAATACCCGCGGTGTACTTGTAAAGCGACGCCCAGATGCTGACGCCGGTCTCCTCGGCCACCTTGTAGTTAAAAGCGCAGGATACCCTCAGGGTCTGCCCGGCCTGGACCGGCAGGGGCTCCCCCACCGTTAAGGGATACGCTGTGTTCCCTATCGCCAGCTGCGTGATCTCCACGGGTTACCCTCCTATACTTTGATGTAGTCTGTTATTGTCAGCGCGCTAAATGCCGGCTCCGCTCCAACCACATAGACCGCATTCTCGTAGTAGTCGCTGATTATCTTGGTGGCTCCCCCAGAATCCCGTATCTTGACGTAGATGGCGTAATTCTTGCCGCCGGCGATAGCAGTGGTTATCGGAATATCTACGGTTGCCTGCAGCGTGGCCGGCGAGGTCTTTTCCGTCACGCTAATGGTGCTTTGCGCTGCGAGTATCTCGTCAAAGGTTGACACCACCTTTTGCCCGATAGCCCCGTAGAGAGTGCCGCTAAATGCCGGCCCCTGGTAGACATAGGCAGCGGTAATCCGCAGTTTGTCGCCGTAGCTCACGTTTACCAGCTTCGGCGCCGGCACCCACCCGGTGGCAAAGACCAGGGCGTAGACCCCACGAGAAGGGTCATAGAGATAGTGGTAGAGCATGCCCGTAGCCGGGTCATAGAGATAACGGTAATCTCCGAGCTCCGCGAGCGAAACCTGTTGCACAACTAGACCGTTCATCTTCCCCTCCTTTTCCTATACTTTGACGTAGTCCTTTATGCTCAGACTGGAGAATACTGGTGCCGTCGACACCACGGCGCACAGGGTGCCGGAGTAGCTATCAACCATCACCTGGGCATCGGGGTTCATAAACAGCTGAACGCTTATGCTGTAGGCGCCCGGTTTATCCAGGCTAAAGCGCCCGCCGATAAACTCATGGGCGCTGCCGGCGCCGGTGTAGGGCCAGGCTTCCCAGGCGGCATACTCCTCCACCGTCACCCCATCCGGGTCCTTGACGCGCCACCAGATCCCCAGGCGCTGGGCGCTGTCCATATCGTTTCTTCCCCAGACGTGTACCAGCCCCCTGTCATTTTGCGGAATATTGTAAGCGGGAATAGAGGCGCGAGACTCGTCATACTCGAGCTCCATCTTGCTTATCGCCCCCTCAAACGCCTCAGCCAGGTAAACGCCTTTAGTGAGCCCGTCGTCCATGTGCAGATACCCATCTGTGCCTTCGTAGTAGGCGTAGGCGTGGATGTTGACGTCTTTAGCGGGCATGACGAAGGAGCCGGTAAAAGAGTGGGTTGCCCCGGCTGAAATCCAGTAGTCCTGCCAGTCAATAAAGCGCAGCTCGGAGTCAAGGACGGCAACCATATAGACATGCACGGAGCTTGTCCACTTATTCTTCGCCTTGACGGTGACCCCTACCACCTCACCAGCCACAGCATGGTAGGGAGCCACAATCTCGGTGATATCAATATATGTTCCGCTCATTATTCCTCCTACACCTTCCACAGCTTTTCAAAAAACGACGCCGGGCCAACCTTTATGAAGTAGGCAACCATGCCTATCGCCAGGAGCCCCATGACCATGGTCTGAAACCACATCGCCTCTACCTCGAGACGCTGAACCTGATTTTCTTCATCGCTCATGTTGACGCTCCCTCAGCCAGTTTTGGCGTGAATGCCTTCATCAAAGTCATAACCAGAAATATCACCCCCACCATAATCATGGCGTTGATAATCTGCTTAACCTCATCCGGCAAAAGCGCCCAGACAAGGCCCCCCAGCAACGCCGGCAGGACTGTGATAGCCAGAATACCGATAATGATGGGCATCCAGGCTACCCCTTTCTGCCAGGCAAGGTAAACTGCAGGCTGCACGGCATCGGCGTAAACGATAGCGGGATAGCCCGGCCACGACGGCACGCCGGCTTCCCGGAGGCCACCCTCAAGCTCGCCCAGCGTTTCGGACGAGGGACGCTCAGCGAAGTCCAGGCGCATGAGCAGGAGGCTGCCCTCCATTGTCTGCTCTTCCAGAGGAGCCACCGTGCTCAAACCTTCAATATTTGCCGCCTGTCCTAAGAGCACCGCCCGGTAACCCGGCGGCAGCATTCCGTCCGGCATTGCTACCTCCTTCTACCAAAAAGGACTGAACCATAACTGCATGGCTCAGCCCCTTACACAGAGCTACCGTCTCACCGATAGCTATTTAAGGCAATAGTCCCCCTACACGAGATACCTTCACATTTCTTGGTTCTTCATATAACCAGGCTCTACTCTATTACCCCGCACCGGCAGACTACCTCCTATTTACTGAGCCGCCATGCAGAGTTATTATGACACCAGCAGCTTGCCCACCCGGCCCCAGACTCTCAGGTAGACCTCAATGGCGGCAGTAGCAACCGCTGCCGTTTGCACTGTGGCTACCAGGGTGAGCTTATCGCCTCCCACAAGCCTCAGCTCCGTGTTTAGCTCATCCCCGTCACGGAAGTCGCGCTTCACGGCATACTTCAACACCGCATCTAAGGTGCTGATACCAGCCAGCGCCAGCCTTCGGTCGGTAATGTCCCCGGCGGCAATCTCAGCCTGAGTGGCCAGTAAGCCACCACCTGCAACCGCGGCATCCCCTGTGCAGAGATATACCTGCGGGTCGTTCCCGTCGTAGTAAGCTTTGTCAGCACCATTTTCCTTGGGGAATGAGGATACCCGGAAGTTGAGGATAAGGTCACCGGCTGTTAATGCCGCTACCTGAGGGACTCTTATCTCATGTTCGCAGAGATACCAGACCTCGCCGGCTGGAACTTCAATTTCTTCGGTGACTGAGTCATCAACCGCGGTGCCGATAGGAACAGTAAGAGAGCACCCGCCATTCCTGGGGTCAACCTTATCCAGTGTCCACTGCTTCTCCGCCAGGATAAGAGGCTGGATTACCTGCTTATCGATGTCATAGAGTGCCGCTATGCCCTTGTAGTCACCGATGGGCATAATCCCGTTGAACATCTGCTGTGCCTGCGCCGTGGTTATATTGCCGGTTTGCAGCGCCTTGACGATATCGGCTGGGCCAATGGATTTATCGACTAGTCTTTGTTTACCCATGTTTTCCACGATATACCTTCCTCTCAAAGTCTATTTCACTCCGGCTACGCCCCTAGGCCTTAAAAGCGTCGGCCATGCCCTTCATCATCGGCATGATCATCATCATAACCATCATCAACATTACGAGTGGCATAATTGATGACAGAAGGGTGCCGATGTCGAACTGGGCGGACGATAATGTACCTGGGACCGCAGTCAGTTGTCCTGGTCTAACCTGCTGTGCTGTTAACATAGCCTCCCCTCCTTAATATGTTGAAGACTTAAATGCGTCGGCCATGCCCTTCATCATCGGCATGATCATCATCATAACCATCA
>JGI24025J20009_10001550_pt1 | contig 17244 bp, 15 predicted proteins | sample Cruoilmetagenom3_FD_20009 | JGI IMG/M metagenome (IMG submission 20009) | reverse complement strand
TGTATTTGATGCTTCAAAAGAGATTTGCAAAGAAACTCAAGGTGTTTTCGACCCAACTATTGGAGCAGTTGTAAATGCATGGGATTTTGGCCCAGAAGGAAAAATAGCAAGCTTAGATAGCTTAAAAATAGATAGCTTGATGTTAAGCGTTGGACTAAATAAAGTCTTAAGAAAAGATTTTAAAATTGCAAAGCAAAATCCAAATACCTTTATAGATTTCAATGCTATTGCTAAAGGCTATGGTGTAGATGTTGTTGGTTTGTTTTTAGAGAGTAAAAACATTAGCAATTATTTAGTTGAAATTGGTGGCGAGATTAGAGCCAGAGGAAAGAATGTTGTTAAGCAATCTGCATGGAGAGTAGGTGTCGAAGAACCACATTTTGATGGCACCCAATCTGTTTTAAATGCCATTTCTTTACATGATGAAGCTATGGCAACATCAGGAACTTATAGAAAGTTTAAAATCGATAGTTTAGGTAATCGATATTCGCACATTATTGATGCAAAAACAGGTTTTCCAAGTAAAACCAATTTGTTAAGCATTTCTGTAATTGCTAAAGATTGTATGACAGCTGATGCTTATGCCACAGCTTTTAAAGCTATGGGAATAGAAAATGTCAAAGAATTTTTAAAAACTCATCCAGAATTAAAAGCATTTTTAATTTTTGAAAACGAGAAAAAAGAATTAGAGACATTGTCTTTAAATGGCTTTCCTGAGAGTTAAATGTTTTACTTAATCAGGAATAGGTTTATAAACCACTGGAATAATTTCACCTTTCGCTAAACAATATTTGGTGATATCTTCTTGAGAAAGCGTTGCTGTGTAATCGACTTCTTCAACTTTAAAACCAATACCACGCAGTTTATCAAAATAATCAAGACCATAAACACGAACGTGATCGTATTGTCCGAAGATTTTTGCACGCTCTTTTTTATCAGTGATGCTATCATCTTCAAAAGTTTCTGCTCGAGATAAATCTTGTGGTATTTGAAACACACCAAAACCACCAGGTTTTAAAATTCTATATAACTCTTGCATGGCTTTAGTGTCGTCTGGAATATGTTCTAAAACATGATTGCAAAAAATAACATCATAACTATCATCTTTAAAGGGAAGGTTACAAATATCTGCTTTTACATCTGCTATTGGAGATTCTAAATCAGTAGTTGTATAATCTAAATTGTTTAATTTTCTAAAGCGTTTTAAAAAACATTGTTCTGGAGCAAAATGAAGTGCTTTAAGATTTTTAGTAAAGAAGTCTGTTTCATTTTTTAAATACAACCATAATAATCTATGTCGTTCTAAACTTAGAGTAGAAGGAGACAAGACATTGTTTCTTTGGTTGCCATAACCATAAGGTAAAAAGGCTTTGAAACTTTTTCCATCAATAGGATCAGTATAGGTATTTCCTTTTAAAAATAATGCTAAAACAGGTCGAGCCATATAACTTAATCTAATAAGTATAGGTCTTGGAATGGTGTTTAAGATGAATTTGAATAATTTCTTCATGTAAGTTTAAAGCACTAATGCTTGCTGACGAAATTCATCTTCTTCATTAGATACAATTCCTAAAGCATCATAAATATAGGCAAAAGTTGAAAGCAATTCTGGTTTACCATTTACAATAGCTACATCGTGTTCAAAATGAGCACTTGGTTTATTATCTAAAGTAGTAATTGTCCAACCATCTCTATGTTGTTTGATTCTGTGAGTTCCTAAATTAATCATAGGTTCTATGGCAACTACCATTCCTTCAATAAATTTTTTGCCACGTCCACGTTTACCATAGTTTGGCATTTCTGGGTCTTCATGCATTTTTCTTCCTAAACCATGTCCTACTAGTTCTCTAACAACACCATATCCATGGTCTTCGCAATATTTTTGAATGGCATAACCTACATCTCCAACACGATTCCCTTTTTTAAATTCGCGAATACCAACGTATAAAGATTCTTTTGTTACGTCTAGTAATTTTTGAGTTTCAGGAGCAATTTCACCTACTGCAAACGTATAAGCATGATCGCCATAAAAATCGTTTTTAATAGCACCACAATCAATCGAAATAATATCACCTTCTTTTAAAGGTTCGTTAGTAGGAAATCCATGTACTACTTGAGAATTTGGACTCATGCAAAGCGTGTTAGGAAAATTGTATAATCCTAAAAAACCAGGAATAGCACCTTGATCTCTAATATATTCTTCAGCTATTTTATCTAATTGAAGTGTTGTGACTCCAGGTTTAACTTCCTTAGCAAGCATTCCTAAAGTTCTAGATACAACCAAGGCACTTTCACGCATCAGTTCTATTTCTTCTTTTGTTTTTACTATAATCATTATAAAAAAATATGTGCAAAGATAAATAAAATAAAATGGGGAACTTTTTTCTAAAACATGACTTTCGACAGTTTTTAGATGATGTTAATTGAATAATTTTGTGCTCTAAAATAGAAATCATGTATAAGTCGGTTAGTGCAGAAGAAGCAGTAAAAGTAATTAAGTCGAATAATAAAGTATATATTCAAGCAGCAGCAGCAGTGCCTCAGGTGTTAATTAATGCTATGACTGCAAGACATGAAGAGTTGAAAAACGTTCAAATTTGTCAATTACATACTGAAGGTGAAGCGCCTTATGCTAACCCAGAACTTAAAGATAGTTTTCATGTTAATTCATTTTTTATTGGAAAGAATGTTAGACATACTTTAACAGCTGGAAATGGTTCTTATACACCTGTCTTTTTAAGTGAATTACCTCTGTTGTTTAAAAGGAATATTGTGGATTTACAAGTGGCTTTAATACATGTGTCTATTCCAGACAAACATGGTTATTGTTCTTTAGGAGTTTCGATTGAAGCAACATTGGCTGCTATTGAAAATGCAGATTATGTGATTGCTCAAGTTAATAAACAAATGCCAAGAACTCATGGAGCTGGCATTATTCATATTTCTGAAATTAATGCTTTTGTAGAATGCGACGAGCCTTTGCCAGTTCATGGCATGTCTGAACCAACAGAATTAGAAAACATGATTGGAAATCATGTTGCTGGATTAATTGAAGATAGAAGTACTTTGCAAATGGGTATTGGTAACATTCCTAATGCTGTGTTATCTAGACTTACTAATCATAGAGATTTAGGGTTACACACCGAAATGTTTTCAGATGGTGTTATAGATTTAATATTGAAAGATGTTATAAATGGTAATTATAAAGGCATTAATAGAGGTAGAGCTTTAACAACATTTTTAATGGGTTCTAAACGTCTATACGACTATGTAGATGATAATCCTTTTATAGAAATGAGAGCTTCTAATTACACGAATGATGTGGCTATAATTAGACAGAATCCTAAAATGGTTGCTATAAACTCGGCTATTGAAGTAGATGTTACTGGACAAGTCTGTGCAGATTCTATTGGTACAAGAATGTATTCAGGTGTAGGAGGACAAATGGATTTTATTAGAGGAGCTTCATTAAGTGAAGGTGGAAAAGCCATTATCGCTTTACCATCAACAACAAAATCTGGAATTAGTAGAATTGTGCCAACTTTAAAACCAGGAGCAGGAGTTGTAACAACAAGGTCTCATGTGCATTATGTGGTTACCGAATATGGCATTGCAAATTTATATGGTAAAACAATTAAGGAACGTGTAAAAGCTCTTGTAAATATTGCTCATCCAGATCATAAAGAATTAATTGATAAACAATATTTTGAAATGATTGGTTATTAAATGCAGTAAAAAGAGGTCGAAATAAATGTTATTTGCCAATTGTGATTATTAAGCAATTAGCGTGTTTTGCCAGGTTGAGCTTAGACGAAACCTATTTAGAGCACTTTCTTCTAAGCTCAAGGTGACAAACATTTATTTTTTATTATATTAAAGTGGTTTTTTATTTTCTAAAAAAGGAAAAGAAGCCTTTCTTTTTTTGTTGTTGATGAGGATGGTATTTGGGATTTGTTAGCATTTGGTAGACTTCTCCCCAACCTCTAAATCCACCAATATTCCTGTCGTCAATAAATAAATCGGCATGGATCTTTCTGCTTTTAGTATAATCGAATGTTTCTTCTGGAAAACTTCTGTTTACGGCATAAAATTCCAATCCATTTTCTTTGCAGAAATCTACAGCTTCCTGTAATCTAATGTCACTTCTGTAAGTCCACAAAATAAGTCGATGACCATCTTTTTGCAATTGTTTTAATGTATCAAAAGCAAATAATTTAGGCTTACCTACTTTTGGGTAAGCATCATCTACAATAGTGCCATCGAAATCTATAGCAAGAATAAGTTTGTCGTTAAAATTCATACCTTAATATTGATAGCAAAAATACATAATTTATATATTAAACTCGAAAGCCATTTTTTAGACTAAAGAATGTTGCGTCATTTTATTTGGCTGTTCTATTCCCATAAGTTTTAATATGGTTGGAGAGATATCTCCTAAAACACCATCTTTTATGGGATGTAAATCTTTATCGATTAAAATAATAGGAACTGGATTTGTAGTATGTGCTGTATTTGGTGAGCCATCTGGATTAATCATAGTTTCACAATTTCCATGATCTGCAATTAAAATAGTCGTGTAGTTATTTTCTAAGGCTGTTGTTACAACATTCTTAACACAAGTATCTACTGCTTCACATGCTTTAATAGCAGCTTCCATAACGCCAGTATGACCAACCATATCGCCATTTGCAAAATTTAAACACACAAAATCTACTTCACCATTATTAAGTTCAGGGATTAAAGCATCTGTTAATTCAAAAGCACTCATTTCTGGTTTTAAATCGTAAGTAGCCACTTTTGGGGAATGACGTAAAATGCGAGTTTCACCTTTAAAGATTGTTTCTCTTCCACCAGAAAAGAAAAAGGTAACATGTGGATATTTTTCGGTCTCAGCAATCCTTATTTGAGTCTTATTGTGTTTTTCTAAAACTTCACCTAAAGTATCTGTAAGGTTGTCTTTCTTATAAACTACATGGGTGTTTTTAAAAGTTTCATCGTAATTGGTCATGGTTACATAATACAACTTCAATTTGTGCATGTTTTGCTCATGAAAATCTTGCTGAGTTAGAGCTTCGGTAAGTTGCCTGCCTCGATCTGTTCTAAAATTGAAAAAAATCACAACATCACCTTCTTTTATTTTTGCTAATGGTTGGTTGTTTTCATCAACCATAACAATGGGTTTAATAAACTCATCTGTAATATGATCGTTATAACTCTTATGAATCGATTTTAAAGCATTATTAGATGGATTGCCAATACCATTTACTAAGGCATTGTAAGCTAATTTGATGCGTTCCCAACGTTTATCTCTATCCATGGCATAATAACGACCTGTAATTGTAGCCAATTTAGCTGGTTTATTTGAGATGAAATCTTCAAGTTTTGTAATAAATCCATAACCCGATTTTGGGTCTACATCGCGACCATCTGTAAAGGCATGAATGTAAGACTCTACAACTCCTGAAGTCTCAGCAGCAGATATTAATCCTTTTAAATGATTGATATGTGAATGCACACCACCATCGCTAACCAAGCCTAAAAAATGAATGGGTTTTTTGTTGGTTTTAGCATAATCGAAAGCTGCTATTAATTCAGGTTCGAGCGAAAATGTGTTATTTTTTACTGCTAAATTAATTTTAGCTAAATCTTGATATACAATACGTCCAGCACCTAAATTCATGTGTCCAACTTCGCTGTTACCCATTTGCCCTTCGGGAAGTCCAACATGCAAACCATCGGTTCTTAAACTGGCGTTTGGATACTTGGTATAAAGTGAATCTATAAAAGGCGTATTTGCATGATCTATTGCTGAAACTTTTGGGTCTGGAGATTTACCCCAACCATCAAGAATCATTAAAATAACTTTTTTATTCATGTTAACTTGACATTATTAAACAAAGATAAAAGTTTATAAGTCTTTTTAGTTTTATCAGGTCTAAAAATATGTGAATAAATTTTGGGATATTTTATTAGATAAATTTTTAATCCTTTTCGTATTTTTCTATAGCTTCTCTAATATGTTCAATTCTATTTTCAGGATCTGGATGTGTGCTTTGCATTTCCGGAGCTCTATTTGGTCCAGCAGCAGCTTTCAATATTTCCATAACATCAATCATTTCTTCAGGATTATACCCAGCTTCAATCATAAATTTCACACCTAGATCGTCGCTTTCTAATTCATCGTCTCTACCATTGCTTAATAAAGTGTTTTGTCCTATAGATTGAGCAAAGCCACCTAAATCAGCACCAACCGAAGCTCCCATGGTTATTGTTTCCCAAAAATTTGCTTCACTAATTCTTTCGTTAGAATGTTTTCCTAAAACATGACCAATTTCATGACCAAGAACACCTGCTAATTGATCTTCATTTTCTAACTGAGAAAATAAAGCATAAGTAATAAAAACTTGACCTCCTGGAAGAGCAAAAGCATTAATTGTTTTTTCGTCTGCCAGCAAATGAAAGTCGTATTCGTAAGGAGTTTGTTTTGCAACACTATTGTTAACTAGTTTGCCTCCAACTTTGTCTACTAAATCTTGATAATTTTGATTAGCGTAAAGACCTCCATGTTGTTGAGCCATTTGTGGAGCACTTTGTAGCCCAATAGCAATTTCTTGTTCTGGAGANAGAGTAATGGTTTGCGTACGTCCTGTATATGGGTTTTCTTCTTGTTGACTACATTTTCTTAAAAAGGCAAAAGCAACGATAGCTAACCCAATTAATATTCTAACTTTAAAATTTTTAGTTCTCATGATACCTTNAATTAATTCTTAAATTTACAAAAGTTATGTAATACTTTTAGATTAATTTTTTACTCATAACATAATGAAGACCTACTTGNGGAATATTGAATGCTTCTCCATGAGTTTGAAAATGATTCTTTTTATAAAATGATATAGCTATNTCTCTAGCATTAAACCANAGCCTTTCTGTTTTCTTAATANTTAATAATTTTTCACCTTCAATTAAAAGGAGCTTCCCTAATCCTAAATGCTGAAATTTCTTTAAAAGAGCCATACCACGAAGTTGGTATTGATTCTCTTCAGAGAAAAGATTCGATTTGTTATTCATATAAGAAGCAACTCCAATTAATTCTGATTTAAAATATAAACCAAGATGAAACGTGTTCTCATCATTATCTCCATAAAAAATACAATCTTCAATAGGTTTTCCTACTCTTAAAATTGATTGTCTAACAGAGATAGTATCTTGAGCAGAAATTTGTTTTATAGTGTATAAAGGATTTTCAATTTTATAAAGTTTTGCTGGCATGCCATCGTAAATAGCTTGATTAATAAACTGTAATCCACATTTTTCGATGACTTTATGTGATGCAAAATTATCTATATGAGCATGAGCATAAATGTCTTTCAACTTTAAAGTTTCAAAACCATAGGTTATAGATGCTTTAGCACTTTCGGTTGCATACCCTTTATTCCAATGGGTTTTATAAAATCGATAACCTACTTCAACAAGTTTTTCATTCGGATGATATTTTAATCCACACCAACCAAGAAACGTATTATTATTTTTTGAGCAAACTGCCCATCTTCCCATATTATGAAGCTGATAATCTTTATAATTTGATAAAAATGTTTTTGCCTCTTCTAAATTTTTAAATTCAGTATCTCCAGTATATCTAAGAACATCAAAATCATCATTCATATTATAGAAATGAATGGCGTCTTCAACGGTGAATTCCCTTAAATAGAGGCGATTAGTTTTTAAGATAATATTCATTATATAAACTTATAATTTTTTTCTTTTATTAGATTGAATTCTTATTTATATTTGCATCAGAAATGCGAGAGTAGCTCAGTTGGTAGAGCGTCAGCCTTCCAAGCTGAATGTCGCCGGTTCGAACCCGGTCTCTCGCTCTAAAGCTTCATCAAATCGATGGGGCTTTTTTATTTTAAAGTGGTTAATTCTATGCTAGAAACAATTTCGTAAGGTTCTTTTTGGTATTCGAAAATTCTAGCATCTAAATTCCCATGAAGAGTTATTGAATTCCCTGTAACTCTTAGCCAGCTACCTTCTCTAAGTCCAACAACTGGTTGAGTGTTAAATTGATGAAACTCCTTAATTCTTGTTTCTCTAGTTTCTCCCATGTGTTTGTTATTTGGAATAGGATCTAAATAATGTGGATTAATATTGAAAGGAACTAAAGCTAGAGCCTTAAAACTTGGTGGATAAACTATAGGCATATCGTTAGTCGTGTTTATTGTTAAACCACAAATATTACTACCAGCACTTGTGCCTAAATATGGCGTTCCGTTTTTTATAACCTCTCTTAGAATTTCTATTAGTTGATTTTTATACAGTTGGTATAACAAAACAAAGGTGTTTCCTCCTCCTGTAAATATAGCTTCAGCTTTATTGATGGCTTCAACTGGATTTTCAAATTCATGAATCCCTTTCACATGTTTGTCGATTTTTTTAAAAGTGTTTTTCACTTTTTCAGTATAATCATCGTGTGAAATACCACTTGGTCTAGCATAAGGAATAAAAATAATGGTATCTACACCTTTAAAAAACACAGCTAATTCATCTAATAAATACTCCAAATAACCACTGCCATGAATTGTTGATGTACTTGCTATAATTAAGTTTTTCATTTACATTAATTTGTTGTAAATTTAAGTAAACACAGTTATTTAGAAAAGTTTTAGGTTTTTGTGTTACAATTTACTAACCCTCAATATACTAATGCTATGAAAAAAATATTATCTCTATTCGTCTTTTACATGTTTATCACCTTTAGTGTGGCTCAAAATGATAACGGAGTAGAAATCTCAGGAAAAGTCATTGTTGATGCTAACGATATAGAAGGACTAACTGTAACAGATAAAACGTCCAAGAGAATTGTAGTAACAAATATGAATGGGGAGTTTAAAATTTTTGTTGCTTTAAACGATAAAATTGAGATTTCTGCTTTACAATTTGAAACTGTCTACCTTGTTATAAATGAAGAGGTTATTGCTTCAAGACAATTAACGGTTTTTCTATATGAACGACTTAATAGGTTAGATGAAGTTGTAATATTACCTTTTAACCTTACTGGAGATTTAGCTTCCGATTTAAATAAAGTAAGAACCTTTAATCCGAAATTAGAATCTGTTTATTTTGGTGAAATTAATTTAGAAGATAATTCAGATATAGATGGTAATCCAAATGAAGAAATTTATTATGAAAAAGTTGAAAACACCATTTTAAATCAAGATAAGTTTTATAATGGAGTAGATTTTGTAAAAATTACAAATTGGTTAATAAAGCCCTTATTTAAATCTAATGAGAAGACTTATTTAGCAAAAGATGATTTAAACTCAAATTACATAGTTTTAAGAGAAACATATACAAAAGATTTTATTAGCTCAAGTTTTAATATTCCTAAAGATGAGGTAGAGGATTTCATTGTTTTTGCTGAAGCTAATAATACAGATTTAGCACTTTATGAAAACGGTAAGGATATTGAGTTGATAGAATATTTGGTAAATCAGAGTAAGTTGTATTTAGATAGTAAAACGGAAAAAAATTAGTTTCAGATTTTATTGAGCAATTTATTTAGAGTAGGATCAAAAATAGGTTTAACAAAAGTTTAATTGCTTTTGTATTTATTTTAAGATTTGAATTGGTTTCTTTATCAGGTTAAAATCAACCAATTGAAATATTTAATTTCTTACTTACTTTTATTGTTTTGCTATCAAACAGTACAATCGCAAACTATAGAAATTACTGGAAAAGTTACTACCTCTCTTGATGCAGAAAACATTCATGTAATCAATAAAACAGCTCAGGTTTTTACAACTACAAATGCCTTTGGGTCTTTTAAAATTTCTGCAAAACTAAATGATACATTACAGTTTACTTCAATTCAGCACAAATTAAATGAAGTTGTTATAGATGCAAGTATTCTTATTGAAAAGGAACTAGAGGTTCATCTGGAAGAACTCACTTACACTTTAGATGAAGTCGTAGTAGGTAGAATGCTAACAGGAGATTTGTTATTAGACGCCTCTCGAGTTGAAGGTGAGCCCGTTACTGCTAAAAAGCTAGGTATTCCAAGCTATCAAGGCAAGCTAAAAACTCAAAGTGAAAGAAAACTAAATGAAGCAACAACAGGAGGAGGATTTATCCCTTTATTCCCAATTATTAATGCCATTACGGGAAGGACGAAGCAATTAAAAAATCAAATTAAATTAGAAAGAAAAGACGAATTGTTGTACGATATTAGGAAGAGATTAGAAAAAGATTTGTTTTCTATTGATGATCTNTCANAAAACTTAAGAACCGATTTTTTCTACTTTTGTTCAGAAGACGAAAACTTTNTTTTAAGGTGTAAAAATAAAAGCGATTTGGAAGTTTTGGAGTTTCTAAGAGAAAAACTCATTCAATATAAAAGCAATTTAAAAAAATAAAACTTTTACATGGAACACTTTTTGAATATACAATTAAGTAGTTTTGTTTAATTAATCTATTGTCATGAAAATTATTAAAATAGTATTACTATTTCTTGTTTTGTCTTTAATCTCTTTTACTGCAATTCATAAATATTATGTAAGCGTTACTGAAGTAGAGTATGTTAAAGAGAAAAAATCTGTTCAGATAATTTCAAGAATTTTTATTGAAGATTTAGAAGATGTTATCCAACTTCGTTATAATGAAGACTTGAGAATTGAAAAAGAAAATGAAGTTCCTGAAATTGATTTTTTTATAGAAAAATATTTAAAAGCCAAGCTTATTATTAATATTAATGGTGAAGAAAAATTAGTTAATTATCTAGGTAAAGAATTTGATAACGACATTGTTATCTGCTATCTAGAAATAGAAGGTGTAGATAAAATACAATCTTTAGAAATTCAAAATCAAGTGTTATTTGATTTATATGCTGAACAACAGAATATTGTAAGAACAAAAGTAAATTCAGAAAACAAAAGCTTTATCCTTATTAAAGAAAATGATAAAGGTTTGTTAAACTTTAAATAAAGACAATTATTCCTTAAAAAATATCGTTAATTTTCCCTTCAATTTTTTGTAATTCAATTTTAACAATGAAACACCCTAGTATAAATTCCATTCTTATATGGAATGATTAAAGGAATGTTCCGTGAGTATAAATTAAAACAATAACAATCAACACATGAAAACACTAAAGTATCTATTCCTTTCGGTTTTGTTTATTTCAGCAAATTCTTTTGCTCAAGAACAAGACCAGCCAGAGCGCAAACCTGGTCATACCAATAGCAATAAATTTAAGCAATTGTATGACGAGTTTTCTACTCCAAATATGTATAGGACAGCTTCTGGTGCACCAGGACCAGCTTACTATCAACAACAAGCAGATTATAAAATGGATCTTGTTTTAGACGATGAGAACGCTAAAATTTCTGGTTTTGAAACCATTACTTATACCAATAATTCTCCAGACCAATTAAAATATCTTTGGGTACAGTTAGATCAGAACATGCGTGCTAAAGACTCTCAAACACCTCTAATAGAAGGAGGAGGAGTAGCCGAAGCGCAACAAGCTGGAAGATTTGCTTCAGCCTATATGACAGATGGTTTTGATGGTGGATTTAAAATTGAAGAGGTTAAAGATGTAAATGGAAAAGCTTTGCCACACATGATTAACAATACGATGATGCGTGTTGAGTTACCTAAAGCCTTAGGGAAAGGAGAAAAATTCTCTTTTTCAATTAAATGGTGGTACAACATTAATGACTATGTAAATATGGGAGGACGCTCTGGTTATGAGTTTTTTCCAAAAGATGGAAATAGAAACTATATCATTGCCCAATTCTTTCCAAGAATGGCAGTATATAGCGATGTAGAAGGTTGGCAAAATTCACAATTTTGGGGACGTGATGAGTTCGCATTACCTTTTGGAGATTATGAAGTAAATATTACTGTTCCTTCAGATCATATTATGGATGCTACTGGTAGATTGACGAACCGTAAAGAGGTTTTCTCAAAAGAGATGATGAATCGTTATGAGCAAGCAAAAAAATCTTATGATAAGCCTGTATTAATAGTAACACAAGCAGAAGCTGAAAAGGCTGAGAAAACTCGTTCAACAGGAACTAAGACTTGGAAATTCCATGCTGAAAATGTACGTGATTTTGGTTTTGCTACATCAAGAAAATATATCTGGGATATGATGGCTGTTAAAATTGGAAACAAAGATGTTATGGCAGTTTCTATGTATCCTAAAGAAGGTAATCCGTTATGGGAAGAATGGTCTACTTATGCTGTGGCAAGTACTTTAAAATCTTATTCACGTATGACGTTTGATTATCCATATCATAAAGCCATTTCTGTTCATGCAAAACAACAAGGTATGGAATACCCAATGATTTGCTTTAACTACGGTCGTCCAGATGAAAACGGAAAATATAGCGATAGAACTAAATACGGAATGATAAGTGTTATTATTCACGAAGTTGGACACAACTATTTCCCAATGATTGTAAATAGCGACGAGCGTCAATGGACATGGATGGACGAAGGTTTAAACACATTTGTACAATATGTTGCTGAACAAGATTTTGGCGAATGGTATCCAGCTGCATTATCTCCAGGACATGATAAGTATCCATCAAGTCGTGGACCAGCTGCTAACATTGTTCCTTATATGGGAGGCGATCAAGATTTTATTGCACCTATTATGACTAAAGGGTTAAACACCTATCAGTTTGGTAACAACGCTTACGGAAAACCAGGAACTGCACTTAATATTTTACGTGAAACAGTTATGGGAAGAGAGTTATTTGATTATGCCTTTAGAGAGTATTCTAATCGTTGGATGTTTAAACACCCAACACCTGAAGATTTCTTTAGAACTATGGAAGATGCTTCTGCATTCGATTTAGATTGGTTTTGGAGAGGTTGGTTTTACACAACAGATTATGTAGATATTGGAGTTAAAGAGGTAAAGAAATACTATATATCTTCAGAGCCTAACGAGTATGCTAAAATGATGGCTAAACGTTATGGAATGGAATTATCTGATTTGCCACCATTAGTATATATGGTTGAAGAAGGTAGCGACGAGTTTAAAGAAGACATGAAAAATGGTTCTTTATTAGAAAACTCAACACCTCTTAGAGAGTATGTTATGGATAATTTTACTGAAGCTGAACGCAAAACTATGAAAGAACCTAAATATTTTTATAATGTTACTTTCGAGAAACCAGGAGGATTGGTAATGCCAATTATAGTAGAATATACCTATGCTGATGGAACTTCTAAAACAGAAAAGTATCCAGCACAAATTTGGAGAATGAATGATAAAGAAGTTAGTAAATCTGTTGCTTCAGATAAAGAAATTGTAAAGATAACTGTCGATCCTAAGTTAGAAACTGCAGATGTAGATACATCAAACAATTCATGGCCTAAAGAAGTTAAACAAAGCGACTTCGATAAATTTAAGAGTGAAGTAAAAGATTAATTAAAAAATATTTTTAAAAAGCCGACTATTTTTATAGTCGGCTTTTTTTATTCTCATCAATCAACTCACTATATTTGCATCGTGATACAAGCAGCAACATTTTTATTTATAGGTACTACCGAAATCATGTTTATACTATTTATAGTAGTTATGGTNTTTGGTGCAGATAAAATTCCAGACATAGCCAAAGGCTTAGGGAAAGGAATGCGCATGCTTAAAGATGCTTCAACAGACATTAAATCTGAAATCACCAAAAGTGCCGAGAAAAACGGCATTGATACTAGTATAACCAATGATGTTCAAGACGAACTCAATAAAGTAAAAGACGACTTAAAAGATTTTACTGGTTCAGTAAGAAGAAAGTTATAACATCTCCTTTATTTACTGCATTTTAACTGTTTTTTTTGCTTAACTCATCCGATTAACGAAAAACAATTCTTTTCATCCCCTTTTTTGTTAAGATTAATCAAATTAACAAATATTGCAATACCCAAATTAACCATTAAAGAGATGAAAAGTTACCTACTAATCAGTTTCTTCTTTATTATTTCTATGTCATTTTCTCAAAGTGAGAGAGAGATAATTAATAAAATTGATCAAATAAATACTCAAGGATTAGATCATTATAATAATAATGACATTACCCAAGCCTTTAACGCATTTAATGAAGCTAAAATATTATCAGATTCTATAAAAGATAATTATGGCTTTGCAGTTGCAACCTTCAATTTAGGAAGAATTTATACTTACATGCATGAATATAATGATGCTAAGCGTTATTATAATAAGATGTTAGTGTCTTCACTTAAAATAGACGACAATTATTTAATAGCTAATTCATATAAAAGTTTAGCGCAATTATATGAGGAGCTTAATCAAGATGAAGATGTTATACCTAATTTGGAAATGGCTCTTGAATATGCCCAAAAAGCAAACGTAAGAGATCAAGATAATCTTGATAAGCAAAATAACATATTGTTTGACATCAAGATGGAGTTGAGCTCTGTTTACATGCAAAGAAACAATCTTAGTTCAGCTTTAATAAATTTATTGAGAGCAGAAAACAACTTGAATAAGTTGCCATTTGATGCATTTACCTATGCTAAATTTAATTATGCTTATGGTCGTTATTTTAACCAAAAAGAATTTTATAATAAGGCAAACGATAAATTTGAACTAGCAATTGCGTTTCTTAGAGACGACCAAACAAATGACTTAAATAGTAATTTTTTATTCAGTGAAATATATCGTGATTTATCATTATCTAATTCCAAATTAGATAATACTGAAAAGGCTTATAATTATTTAATTAATCATAATAGCTTCAGAGAACTATTCCTTAATGAGGAGAAAGTTAAACAAGATAATATTGCAAAATCTAAATTTTATTTAGCTGATTATAAACAAATTGCAGAACGAGCAAATAGCGAAAGAATAGCTCAAGAGCAAATTACACAAAAAATTAAAAAAATTAATATCGTGATAATAGCTACTATTTTTGTGTTGGCTATTTCATTATTAATGTTATTTAGAAATTACCTTTCAAAGAGAAAGTTAAGTCGAATTTTAGAAGTACAGAATAAGCAACTAGAATACTCTAAAGATCAAGCTGAAAAATCATCTCAATTAAAATCAAAATTCATTTCAAATGTAACGCATGAATTAAGAACACCATTATATGGAGTTGTTGGTTTAACATCTTTATTGTTAAAACGAAATGACTTAAGTGAGAGAGATAGCAAATACTTGAAATCATTAAAATATTCAGGAGATTATTTATTGAATTTAATTAACGATATTTTACAAATTGGTAAAATTGAATCTCAAAAAATTGAATTAAAAAATGTTACAATTAATTTAAGAGAGTTAATAGATAATATTACAGATTCATTTGAATATAAGTTACAAGAGACCAACAATAAAATCAAGGTTGATATTGATAGTGCCATCCCAAAGCATATTAAATGTGACAATGTGAGGCTTTCTCAAGTATTAATTAATTTAATTGGAAATAGTATAAAATTTACTGAGAGCGATGTGACAACTGTAACAATTAAAGCTCTTAAAGTTGAACAAGGGAAAGTTAGTTTGCATTTTTCTGTAAAAGATAATGGTCCTGGAATTCCAAAAGAAAAGCATCAAAGTATTTTTGAAAACTTCTTACAATTAGACGAAAATAGTAATGTAAATTACAATGGAACAGGTTTAGGATTACCTATTACTAAAAATTTAATTGAATTATTTGGAAGTCATATAGAATTAGAAAGTGAAGTTGGAAAAGGTTCAACATTTGGATTTCAAGTAACTTTTGAAATTGATAATGATTACTCCAATAAATTGAATGAAACCAAGACAGTTCCGTTAAATGGAAACTATAAAATATTGGTAGCTGAAGACAATAAAATTAATCAAATAGTGACCCGGAATATTTTAGAAAAAGGAAACTTTCAATGTGATATAGCTAAAAATGGTTTAGAGGCTGTTAATGCTTTAAAACTGAAAGATTATGACCTGATATTAATGGATATTAATATGCCAATATTAAACGGAAATGAAGCTACAAAAGAAATAAGAAAAACAAATAGCCAGATACCTATTATTGCTTTAACTGCAGCAGATATTGAAGATGTTAAAAAAGAATATCATGCTATAGGCTATAACGATATTATAACAAAGCCATTTGATAACTCCCGTTTTTATCAAACCATATTAGCAAATATTGAAAAAAGTAAAAATAAGATTGCCGAAAAATCTACACTTGTAAAGGTGTCTTAGGAATACGGTTTTTTTATTAGTTTCGTTTACGTACATATATGAATCTGTTTTAATGATTTATATATATTGTAAACGAAGTTCGTCTATTTTTTTTAAAAGTCAAGCTTTATCCTAATAGCTACTAGTGAATTTTTAATTTAAAATATTTTGAAATTCAACAATATCATCTTGAGTATATTCTCCACTTTTTTTCTGAAAATCACCATTTTTATTAAATACTAGAATCCCATAACAGTTTTGCTCTTCAGTAAAGAAATTCTCAAGGAAAAAGTTATTTACATCTGAAAAATGATTTTTTGAATCAATAATTCCTGTTGCTTTATTACTATCAGAATACACAAAAATGTTGCGTATATTATTTAATTTCATTTTAGAATAGTAATCATTCCACCAGTCTGAAGATTGCTTCAAATTCTTATAATTGTCGTAATGACAACTGCTTTGTGGTTGTCTAAAATTTACAATGATTAAATCTTCAGAATTCCAGTTATAGTTTTCTTTTATGAAAATTAATTGCTCTTCAGAGAGTTTTTCATCAGTTTGAATTTCTGGTTTATTAAAACTAAAAAGACTAATCACTAAAAGTAAAAGCATTAACTGTTTTTTCATTGTATGGTATTTTTTTTATTATTAATTGAACTTATTTCTTTCTGTTTATAATCACATTAGTGACAGGTTTCTGTGTCCTTTTTTCTAAATAGACTTCCAATTCTTCTAAAAATATTTTTCTTTTTAATAATAACAATTTCTCCAATTAGCGCATTGTCATCTTCCATTTTTACTTTTATAAATTCTGTTTTTTGATTGATTTCTATTTCCTGTGTTTCATATCCAACAAAAGAAAAAACCAGAATAAGGTTTTTGTTTATTTCTTCTTCGTTGGTATTAATCAAGAAATCTCCATCAAAATCAGTTTGCGAATAACATGAATTTCCCTTTACGACTATATTTACTCCAGGTAAACCACCATTTTCATCTAATACTTGCCCTTTTATTTGAATAGAATCATTCAATTTTTTAGTAATAGA
>JGI24025J20009_10001548_pt1 | contig 17260 bp, 16 predicted proteins | sample Cruoilmetagenom3_FD_20009 | JGI IMG/M metagenome (IMG submission 20009) | reverse complement strand
CAAGCCCCGCTACTAATTTTAGAAAACGCCAGAATTTTCCACTGGCGTTTTTTTGGTTCGAACGCTTCGCAGAGCCCCGCTACTAGAAATTAAAGGTCACTTTCACGAGTGGCTTTTTTTTTGGTTCGAATCCCTCGAGCAGCACACCTTCAGGTGCACGGGGGACGATGTCCAAGCTCCGAACCGCTGTCCGCCAAACCGATGCGAAATGTGTGGGTCACAGGTGGGAAATAAACTGCGAAATTTCATCAAGGAACAAGCGCATATTGAATCTTGGGCGGGGATTACCAGTTTCCCACTCCATGGCACCGGATGAGGGTAGTGCTGGATCATACCGAAGAGGCGCTGCACGCTGCCCTTACGGTAGATGGCCTATCGGTGGTGGTGTATGGGTATACAACGCGAGCGGACACCAAGGCTTCGCTGGAAAAGGATTGGAAGAACCTGAACGATATTGCAAAAGATGGTCGGTAATCTGTTTCACTGCTGGCAGTGACCACTTCGCAGCTGTTGTGAGCCAGCATGACAGACCTTGTGCAGCGAGAATTGCAGGCCAAAGATGTGATTATCTCAATGTCGAATGGGTTTTATGTGTTTTTGTTCAAGGTGGATGAGCATGTGGTTGCTAGCGTGGCTGACCAGGTGGAAGAAGCCCTGACCCAGTGGGAAGGCATGCAAACTGGGTAGGTAAGACCAGCTATCCGGGAGATGGAGAGCATATCGGTGAACTGCTGCGCCTTGCAGAGCGCAATTCCCTGCGCCTTGCGCAGGGCGATGTGAAACATCCTTTTAGTGTTTATGAGGCATTATTATTGAAATAACGCCTTGTTGAATGAGCGGTGTTTTTTTGTGATGGGGAAAATTGATCAAAAACTGCATATCAAACCCTGGCAATTCGGCAATCAATTGCGAGGATCATGCCGGCGAATGCATCCAGGCCAGAAGAGCTGCCCCAGGTAAGGAGACCGTCCAGCCAGGCGAGGTCGCATTTTTCGGCTGTCATCAACCCGTCCAATGCGTTGATGAGGCGCTGGTCAGCTTCCCCAAAGATGGCGCATTCGATCAGGTTTGAGCTAAGATAAGTAGTCTGGTGTTTTGCCGATTCTGCAATGCTTCGTCCCAGGGGGCATACGGAATCCGCGAGGGATAAATGAGCTCTCCAACGACGCAGGGTGAGGAAGAAACCGAGCAGGAAATCATCCCCGGAGGGGGTCAGGCCACTGCCCTGGCCGAGGAATGTGGCGAGAAGGCCGGTCAGGGATCTGGTGTCGGATGCATGCAAGCCGGTGATTAATCCGTGTAGCTTATCAGTAAATCGTCCGCCTGTTGAAGAAGGGAGCGAGGGCATCACTAACATGGATAGCAAATCCGGCAGGATACCGGCGAGATAGTTTTCTGGCTTGCGTTGCTGGATGATGCGAATGGCTTGGGTAATTGTGGTCTGGCGGGTGGCGAGTGGCTGTATGGGACTGAGAGGGGCGGTTGTCTGCCAATGGGGAGTATTTTTCAGGGAGAGCTGAACGGTATCAGAAAAATGTAGGATGCCCTGGCGCAGGACGATGGTTTGGGCGGAGGCCTGCTTGATGGGGGTAATGACGCCAGATGGCAGATTGATGGTCAGCGGACCACGAGGTGTTTCTTCGCTGAGGAAAACTGTCCAAACGGATGGGACAGCCGTCTGAAGAAAGCACCCGCGCGAGGTCTGGCCGATGAGTTTGAGATTTTGATCAGCAGCAAGCTGTTGGGCGATGCGGTTCCCCACACATAATCCATGGAACATGATTATTCGTCTTGCGCAGCCTGTTTCAGCCAGGTTTCAGGGGACATCAAGTAGTTGTTCATTTCCTGCAAGGGGATGGAGACGTGGTGTTTCTTGTCAAAAACAATGAAATCTGCCGCACAATAATAGAGGTTCATCCAGCGTTCAATGGCTTCCTTGATCTGGACAGTTTCCCTGGCTTCATTTTTTTGTTTTTCGATGAACTTGGCAACAATCCTTTTGCGGGTGAGGAGGTAGGCAGCGCCCACGGCGAGGATGATGAGCAGCGCAGGTACGAAGACTTCCCGTTGTTGAGTGAAAATCTGGTAGAGCATGAAGATGCTTAATAAGAAAGTAGCAAATACAATGAAATCAGGAGAGAGACTGCGGGAGATGCGCTGTTTGCTGCTGGAGGGGGGGGCAAATTTGCTGACCAGGGTGCGTTTGGTTGTCTGGTCGACAAAGCGTCGACCTAGCTTTTGGCTGGGATGACCGAAAACGAGGTCAAAGGCGTTTTCCTTTGGGGGCTTGCTGGATTTGATACTTTCGAGGCCAGACAGGTAGATTTCACTGACTTTGTAGACTTCTTTGCTAGTGTTGCATTGCGGGCAGACGGTATCCGGTTTTTTCATGGGTGTCCTTCTTCATTCTAATGATTTCTGTGAATATGCAAAGCGTTTAAATGTTCACTGGTTTTTCTCACTGCGGCGAGAAACAGTGAAGGTTCAATACATGCCTGAATCTTTTGAAGCAATACGGATATGGGTTATTTGCGAATGCCCATACCAAAAACATAAATACCAGTTGAAGCGAAGATCCACCAGTTTTGTTCCAGCCACAGGCCAAAGATGCCAGTGCCTTTCATAATGGAGGCAAGAATGATGAGGGCAGCGCCAATGCCGATCAGCAGCCAGTTGAAATTGAATTTGAGGGAAGCATAATTCTGAGGCGCGGATTTTTTACCTTTATTTTTTGCACGGTTATAGCGATCTGCTTTTCCCCATTGGATGATGATCAATCGCAAATAGAAAAGCAGGACCATAGCAATGACGATGATCATACCAGTATCCAGTTTCATTTGATGACTCCTCAGTAATTCATGGTTTATGATATCATGAAATGCATCTTTTAATGCACGGGGAAAATAAGTGTATCACTACATAATACATAGAGAATGAGAGCAGGTTTCCAGGTTGTCCTGGTTTTAAGAAAATCAGCAAAGGAGTACTTTTTCATAATGTTACTATTGCATATGTGACTCCACTGAAAAAACTCCAATTTCTGGGAAATAGCTAATCTGATGCCCCACAAATATATCGAATTATACGCGTTTTATGGGATTGAACCATCAAAAAAGCATAAAAATGAAACGAGACGCCCCACTTTCAAACAGAGCACACCCTTTTTGCAGTAGACTCATATGTAAAAAGTCATGGTATATTTTTGTTTTTTTATTTGACAAACCTGCGTACGTGCTATATGATTAACCCTACTGTAGTTATAGGACAATTAAGAGATTGATCTACGTTGAACGACAAGCATTGGCACTCTTTCACCAAAGGGAAGAATTTAAATTATGCTTCTTTCAATATTCATCCAGGGGAATGAGATTTAATAACGATGTCGCGATTTCTTACTTGTGTAGTGTTCCAGGGCATTATCAAAATAAATTGGCTTACTTTCTCTTGTCGAGAGATATTTTTATATAGGTGTTGAGACTGACCATACGGAGTGATATCCGAGGTCAGTTTTTTATTTCAGCATTGTAGATATTTTAGAAAGGAGGCTCATTCTCAAAAATACCCAAGATCGTTTTGCACTAAATCTTTGTTTTGAGGTCCGTATGTAATCACTAATTAATTTTATTCTCAGGAGCTAATAAAATGGAAAAAACAGCAGAAAAAGTATTTGGGTACCTTCCGCAAGATACCCCGCCCGTTGGCGCAATGCTGAGCCTCGGCTTCCAGCAAGTGCTGACCATGTTCCCGGCTACCGTTCTCGTTGCCATTTTGACCAAGTTTGATGTTGGCGTTACCCTGCTTGCCAGCGGTATCGGCACCATCATTGCTTTGTTGGTCAGCGGTCGCCGGATTCCCATGTACTACGGTTCCAGCTTCAGTTACATCTCAGTTGTGGCCTCCGTCATGTCTATTTATGACCCGACCTGCTTCGGCGATCCCACCATGTCCTACTGCCCGGACGGTGTCCGCATCGTTCAGGTGGGTATCATGGCTACTGGTGTGCTCAACATTCTGGTGGGCTTGTTTATCATGCGCATCGGTAAAGAGGCCCTTGATAAGGTTCTCCCACCCATTATCACTGGTTCCATCGCGATCACAATTGGTATTGCCCTGGCAGGCTCCGCACTTAATATGGCCTCCGCGAACTGGGCAGTGGCTTTGATCACCCTTGTTGCTACGGTAGCCTTTTCAGTCTACTTGCAGGGTAAGGGTTTGATCGGCATGCTTCCCATTTTGCTGGGCGCTGTATTTGGCTATATTGTGGCTGCGATTTTTGGGCTGGTTGATCTCAGTGGTGTTGTTGCCGCCCAGTGGGTGCGCGTTCCCAATATCACTTTGCCCGCATTTGGCAACCCCGCTGCGTGGGGTACGGTTTTGAGCATTGCGTTGGTCGCTATCGCTACCGTTCCCGAATCTACTGCTCACCTGTATCAGATGAGCCTGTACATTGATGCGTTGGCCAAGCAAATGGGCCGTGAAGCGATAGAGATCAAGAAATTGATCGGTTTGAACCTGGTTGCAGATGGTACGGACGATATGATTGCGGGGTTCCTGGGCGGCTGCTCGGGCACGAACTATGGCGAAAACAACTCGCTGATGGCCATCACGAACAACTATTCTGTGGCTGTATTGATGACAGCCGGCGGCATCGCCATTTTGCTGGGCTTTATTGGGAAACTGGCCGCATTGGTGAACTCGATCCCGTTGGCAGTAACAGGCGGCCTGGCGATTTACCTGTTTGGTGTAATTGGTATGCAGGGTGTGGCTTTGATCATGTCCGAGAAAGTCAACCTGTTTGATCCCCGCCAACTGGCTATTGGTTCAGCCATCCTGGTTACCGGCATCGGCGGTACCATGAGCCTGCCCAATGGTATGTTCCCCTTCCCGATTCCTGCTATCTTCCCCAACGGCATTCCGGCTATCGTGTTTGCAGCCATCGTTGGTATTGTACTGAATGCCATCTTCCTGATTTTGCCTCCCGAAAAATTTGGTGTGGGTGAACGGGAAAACCTCAACCAGTAATTTGGTTGAGGCATATAGTAATCTGATCAAATTGAGAATGAATGTTATACCGGTGGTCTGTCCACCGGTATAACACCTACAAAAAAAGGAAAAACTATGTTGAATCCGCATCCAGGACTTCCGGAATTCACCTATGTAAAACCGGCTTCACTGGATGAAGCCTGTGGCTTCCTGGTAGAACATGCTGGCGAGGCGCGGCTTATCTCGGGTGGCACTGATTTGTTGGTGCGCATGCGGGATAAAGCTTTCAAGCCGGCGTATGTTGTTGATATCAAGGGATTGGAAGGCACCGATGTGCTGGCATTTGACCCTAAAAGCGGGTTAAAGATTGGTGCAGCAATTCCCATGAACCGTGTGGTGGCTCATCCAGATGTTCAGAAGCATTACCCCCTGCTTGCACAGGCTGCGAAAAGCGTAGCCAGTTATCAATTAAGAAATCGCGCCACAATTGTGGGAAACATCTGTAATGCTTCCCCAGCTGGTGATACGTTGGGGGCCTGCCTTGTGCTTGGCGGCCGACTTAATATATATGGTAAGGACGGCGAGCGTTTTGAAGACCTTATCACCTTCTTCAAAGGACCAGGCAAGACCAGTTTGCAACCTGATGAAATTGTAACATCCATCAGCTTCCCGCTGCCGGAAAAATACGCAAAGGGAACGTATCTCAAACTAGGCCGCAATAAATTGAGCGACCTGGCAATCATCGGGGTAACCGTGTATGGTTTCCCTGACAAGATGACAGAATCGGGGTTCCGTTTCAAAGTAGCTTTAGCCTCTGTAGCGGCAACCCCGTTAATGCCACCAGTTGTTGAGACTTTATTATCGGAAAAGGAAATAACGGAAGACACGATCCAGGAAGCTGCCAATGCGACCATGGAGGCGTGCTCTCCAATTGATGACGTGAGAGGGAGCGCCAGATACCGTAAAGAAATGGTGCGCAACCTTACCCGCAACGCCATCACCGAAGTATGGGATCAGCTGCAAAGCAGAACGAAAAACAGATTGGAGGCGAATCGATGACATCGTATCATCAAATTACCCTGAAAGTGAATGGGGAAACTGAAATGGTTAATGTGCCTGCCAACATGACCATGCTGGTCATGCTGCGCGAGGAATTGGGTTTAACCGGTGTAAAGAATGGCTGCGCAGCAGGTGAGTGCGGCGCTTGCACTGTTTTGATGAATGGTGAGCCGGTGAACAGTTGTATGGTGCTGGCTGCTGAATGTGATGGGGCCGAAATAATAACTGTAGAAGGGCTGTCGCAGAATGGACAGTTGATCAAGCTGCAGGAAATGTTGATTGCTAAAGGCGGCGTACAGTGCGGTTTTTGTACACCAGGTATGTTAATTTCGGCTTTTGCACTGTTGCAAAGAAACCCCGATCCCTCTGAAAATGAAATTCGTGAGGCCCTGGTCGGAAATCTGTGTCGATGCACTGGGTATGTGCGCATTTTAGATGCAATCAAGGCCTCTGTGGAGAAATAAGCATTTCTTAAAGTTTATAGTGCTTTGGATGGAATCATCTGGGAATGAGAATTCTCAAAGGAGAGATAAATGGCAGTCATAGATAAATTACCAGAATTGATCGGAAAAAGCCCGTTGCGCATCGATGCTCAAGAAAAGGTTACCGGCGCGGCGATCTACACGGATGACATTAAGTTTGGGAAAAACCTGCTGTATGCCCGTGTGAAGCGTAGCCCACACCCTCACGCCTTGATCAAGAAGATTGATACCAGCAAGGCAGAGGCTTTGCCGGGTGTGAAAGTGATTGTTACCGGTAAGGATTATCCCAAGCGCATCGGCTTGTATTTGAAGGACAAGAGTATTTTCGCGATAGATCGTGTTCGCTTTGTTGGCGAAGCTGTTGCCGGCGTCGCAGCTGTGAACGAGGAGATCGCCGAGAAAGCCTGTGAATTGATTGAAGTTGAATACGAACTTCTGGAACCGGTTTTTGATCCAATTTATGGAGCAAGCCCGGACGCGCCGTTGATCCACCCTGACATGGGTGATTATGAAGTGGCGAATTTTATTTTCCCCAAACCGGGAACCAATATTTCCAACCATTTCAAGGCACGCAAAGGGGATGTGGATGGCGCATGGAAAGACTGTGCTGCGATAGTGGAAAAATCTTTCCACATTCCGCATGTGCAGCATGTACCCATTGAACCGCATATTGCCATCGCCAAAGCTGATGAAAACGGACGGGTTACTTTGTGGGCTTCATCGCAATCGCCGTTTGCGCAGCGCAACCTGATTGCCAAGACACTTGGTATTTCGGAATCCGATATGCGCGTGATTGCCCCGTATGTGGGCGGCGGTTTTGGCTGCAAGGCTGGTGTGACGATGGAAGCGATGCCGGTTGCCATTGCCCTTAAGGCAAAGGGACGCCCGGTCAAGATGCGCTTCACCCGTGAAGAAGAGTTCTATACCAATTTCGTGCGTCAGGGGTTGAAGATCAAGCTCAAAGTGGGCTGTGATAAAGATGGCAACCTGCTGGCGATGGAAAACACGATGTATTGGGACGGCGGCGCTTCCACCGAGTACGGTGTGAATATTACCCGTGCCGGCGGCTATAGCTCCACTGGCCCCTTTGATATTCCCAATGTTAAAACAGACAGCATTTGCGTTTACACCAACCACCCGATTGGCGGCGCCTATCGCGGCTTTGGCATGTCCGAGCTGCACACAGGCATTGGCCAGGTGATGGATGAGCTGGCCGAAAAGATCGGCATGGACAAGGTGGAATTCCTGAAACGGAATTCTATTCAGGGCGGTGATATCAACGTGACCGGTATGAAGATGCACCCCATTGGTTTGCAGGAGTGTATTGACAAGGTTGCCAAAGGCATCAATTGGGGTGTCAAGGAAAAAGCCAGTTCTCACAGTAAATTACGGGGTAAAGGTATTGCCACTTCCTGGAAGGCCCCGGCCATGCCCCCCAATGCCGGTTCAAGCGCCACGATAAAGATGAACGAAGATGGTACGGCAACGGTCGGCGTGGGCGGACAGGAAATTGGGCAGGGTGCTTTCACTGTAGCCGCCCAGATTGCAGCCGCCACGATTGGGCTTCCGATGGAAGATATCCGCATTGCTGGACCGTTAGATACGCAATACAGCCCCTATGAATGGCAAACTGTTGCCAGCCACCTGACCTGGAGTATGGGGAATGCGGTGATACTTGCAACAGTGGATGCTCGCCGGCAAATCCTGGAAATGGTATCGGAAGCCTGGGATGAGGAAGTGGACGATCTGGATATCATTAATGGTATGGTTATTTCCTATAGATCCGCACAAGAAATGTCGCTGAAGAATATTGTGGTCTATGGCATTCCGAAAGAGGATGACCAGGGCTGGATTGGTGGACCGGTGTTGGGACGCGGCAGTTTTATGCCCTCTTACGTTACCGGCCTGGACGCCGAAACAGGGCAGGGGCCGCGCGCTGTTGTGCATTATACAACGGGCGCTCAGGGCTTTGATATTGAAATTGACAAGGATACTGGCAAGATTGAGATCCTCAAGGCGGTCACAGCTTTCGATGTGGGACGCGCACTGAATCCTGAATTGGTGAAAGCCCAAATGGAAGGCGGTATGATGCAGGGCATCAGCTCAGCCATCTTTGAAGAGCTGATCCTTGAAGAAGGTGTGATGAGGAATCCGAGCTTTGTGGATTACCGTATTGCCACCTCTATGGATGTGCCCAGGGTAATGGAGACATATTTTGTGGAAGAGCCGCAGGATGATGGCCCCTTTGGGGCTCGCGGCATCGGCGAACTCCCAATGACGCCTTCCATTGCAGCTTTGGGAAATGCGATCTACGATGCAACCGGAATACGATTGGAAGGTCCTCCCTTCCTACCGGAGAAAGTTTATCTGGCAATGAAGGATGCCGGTATTCTGGATTGATCGTAGCGAATATTTTATTTCAGGGTTATATAGGAGGCGTAATTTGTCTGTAAAAACCCTTATCAAAACAAGTGAATATCATGACTCGGTCAGCTTGATGCTGGTCGCGCGGGAGCTTACTGAATTTCCGGGAGTGGAAGATGCTTCTGTAGTGATGGGCACAGAGGCCAATAAGTCCCTGCTGGAACAGGCAGGTTTGCTCACACCAGAAGCAGATGCGACCACGCCCAATGACCTGATCATTGCGGTTAAAGCAGATGATGTTGTGGCATTGAAAGCATTGGGAGAAGCAGAAAAGATCCTATCAAAGAAGCGTACGGCAGGAGGCGAAGGTGCAGAATTTCTTGCCAAATCCATACGCGGTGCCGTCCGCTCTCATCCTGAAGCCAATATGGCGATCATTTCGGTGGCCGGACGCTATGCGTCAGAAGAAGCATGGGAAGCGTTGTTCCAGGGTCTGCATGTGCTGCTATTCAGCGACAATGTTTCGTTAGAAGAAGAGATTGCCTTGAAGAAATTCGCTGCCGAGCATGGTTTGTTGCTGATGGGCCCCGGTGCAGGCACGGCGATCATCAATGGCGTGGCGTTGGGCTTTGCCAATGTGGTTCCTGAAGGCCCGGTGGGCATCGTTTCAGCGGCTGGTACCGGTCTGCAAGAGGTGAGCACACTGCTGGCCAAGAATGGCATCGGTATCACCCAGGGTATTGGCACGGGCGGGCGCGATTTGAAAGAAACGGTGGGCGGCATTATGATGCTAGCAGGTTTGAAAGCCCTCCAGGAAGATGAGAATACCGAATACATTGTGCTGGTTGGTAAGCCGCCGGCACCATCCGTGACCCAACTCGTCATGGCTCAGATTGCAAAGGGCAGTAAGCCAACTGTGATGTGCTTCATGGGTGGTGATGTGACCGTGGCCAACGATGTGAAGAACGCCATGGCTGTGCGTACGCTGCAGGAAGGCGGTCTGCTGGGCGCAAAACTGGCTGGTGCTGACCTGCCGGATATTGATGAATTGATTGCCAGAGAAACAGCTGATTTGAAGGTACAGGCTGATGAATTGGCAACTACCTTGAGCGATGGGCAGCGCTATCTACGTGGTTTGTTCTCTGGCGGCACGCTGTGTTATGAATCTCAGGTCATCTGGGAAGAGCTGATGTCTGAGCCGGTATTATCCAATGCTCCGCTGGACAAGGCCAAGATGATGGAGGATTCAACGCGCAGTGAAGGTCATTGTACGGTCGATCTCGGCGAAGAAGAATTTACTGTAGGCCGTCCGCACCCGATGATCGATAATGATCTGCGTATCCGGCGCATTTATCAGGAAGCGGCGGATCCCGAGGTGGCTGTGATCATGATGGATGTGGTCATTGGCTATGGCGCGCACCTGGACCCGGCCTCTGAATTAGGGCCTGCGGTCCAGGAGGCAAAAGCCAAAGCGAAAGCCGAAGGCCGTGAAGTGATTGTAATTGCTTCAGTGACCGGCACGGAACTGGACCCGCAAGGTTTGACACGCCAGGCGAAGGCACTGGAGAGATACGGTGTGATCGTATGTCCCAGCAACGCAGCAGCATCGCGGCTGGCCGGGATGATCGTAGAAAAGAAGGCGGTGCAACCATGAAAAAAGGCAAAATTAACGACGTTTTTGGAAAACCGCTGGCAGTGGTCAATGTTGGACTGGAAAGTATGGCCCAAGCTGTCAAAGACCAGGATGTTCCCACGTTTCAGTTAGATTGGCAGCCTCCCAAGGAAGGTGTGAAGCATTTGCGGATCACCAAATCGGGAATCAATATTGACGAAGCTAACGAAGAAGTTGTGAAGCGCATTAAGCAGGCACGGCCCACCCTGGTGGATATGGGTGTGGCGAAGGATATCATTCCCGAGATGCATGACCGGATGATTCTACATGCTGGCCCGCCGATCACCTGGGAGCGCATGTGCGGTCCGATGAAAGGTGCCGTGATGGGCGCACTGGTGTATGAGGCTATTGCCGAAAACGAAGAATCGGCAGAAAAAATGGCTGCTGGCGGCGAAATTGAGTTCTCTCCCTGCCATCATCATCATACGGTAGGCCCAATGGCGGGCATCGTTTCACCCAGTATGCCGGTGTTTATCGTCGAGAATAAGACGTATGGCAATAGGGCATTCTGCACGCAGAATGAAGGCCTCGGCAAGGTGCTGCGCTATGGCGGCATGGGACCAGATGTGTATGAACGGTTGAAGTGGATGGAAGATGTGCTTTACCCTGTCTTGAAGCGGGCGCTGGAATCGATGCCTGACGGGATTGACCTGAAGGCGTTGATCGCCCAGGCGTTGCATATGGGAGATGAAGGCCACAACCGCAATCGGGCAGGCACTTCCCTATTCTTACGGGCGATTGGCCCAGCACTGGCGCGTACCAATCAAGACAATGAAGTTTTAGCAAAGGTGATCGAGTTCATTGACAAAAATGATCATTTCTTCCTGAATCTAACCATGCCTGCTGGCAAGGCAGCCCTGGAACCGGCTGAAGGCGTGGAAGGTTCCAGCATTTTGACAGTCATGGCACGCAATGGCACGGACTTCGGCATTCGCCTGTCCAGTATGCCGGACCGCTGGTTTATTGCGCCGGCCGGTGAAGTGAAAGGTTTGTATTTCCCGGGATTCTCGGCAGCCGATGCTAACCTGGATATTGGCGACAGCACGATCACTGAAACAGCCGGATATGGCGGTTTTGCCATGGCGGCTGCACCGGCGATCACCCAGTTCGTAGGCGGTACGCCGGATATGGCAGTGAGCGCCACGCTAGAAATGTATGAAATCAATTTCTCGGAGCATGAAGGCTTCACCATTCCAGTGCTCAACTACCGCGGTACCCCGTTGGGTATTGACGTGCGCCGGGTAATGGAAACAGGAATTCTGCCGAAATTAAATACCGGCATTTCCCACAAAGACCCAGGCATTGGCGGTATTGGGGCAGGCATTTTGCGTGCCCCTGAAAAATGCTTTGCGGATGCTTTTGAAGCATTTCAGAAAAAGTATATCTAAAACCTAACTGATTTTCAAAAACCTTATAAGGAGAAAGCTATGAAATTAATTGATTTGACAATCCCTCTCGGCATCGGTACTCCCCCCTGGCCCACCTATGAACCTCTGCAGGTGAAGTATTTCAAGCGTCTGGCCCCCAATGGCGCTAATGGTCAACTTTTGACCCACTCAAACCATTTGGGTACCCATCTGGATGGCCAATGCCATTTCTACACTCCCGGCATGGACATCGCTTCCCTGTCAATGGATTACTTGGTGCATGAAGCGGCAATTGTTGACTTGAGCGATGCGGCTGGCGATTATGATGTGTACACCAGCAAAATGGTCACAGACCGCGTTGAAGTCAAAGAAGGAGACATCCTCATTATTCACACCGGTTATCACCATTTTGGCTGGGATCACCCAACAGGCGATGAAGTGCGCTACATGGTGCAGCACCCCGGTCCCGACCGCGAATTTGCGGAATGGGCCAAGAAAATGAAACTGCGCTGGATTGGTGTGGACTGCGGTTCTGCCGACCATCCGATGAATACCATTATCCGCAACTGGATGCCCCGCCAGGCCAAGCAGGCGGAATTTGTCTTCGAAAAGAAATTTGGCAAGAAGCTGGAACAGTTCTTTGATGACAGCAAGTACCAGTTGATGCATCTGGAAATGTTCCCTGATCCCTGGGTCATTCTGCACGCAGAATGCGTCGGCGGCGACATTGACCTCGTTCTTAACCGCCGTTTGACGGTAGGCTTCTTCCCGTGGCGTTTTGTGGATGGCGAAGCCAGTATTGGCCGTTGTGTTGCCATGGTGGAAGATGATGAGTACGAAGAATTGTTGAAGAGGAAGGAAACAATGCCCAAAACCCGCTTTGGTGATTGCTACAATCCGGAGCATGTTGAGAGCTTGAACAAACTCAGCACAGAAAACATGGCTGGGTATGAATACGGAGTGAAATAATTACTAATCAGAAAAACCAAAAAAGGAGAAAAAATATGGCAGTAGATGTAGAACTTGAAGCAGTTTTGCGTCCGATTCAGTATCCAATGCCGCCCTATCCGCCAAAAGTCATCACCCTGGCGAACGGCAAAAAAATGGTTGTTCGCCAGGCAGCGCGAGAGGATGTACCCGCCATTCTGAAAACCGTTCATCCCTGCTTGTTTATCGAACGGGATTATTATGACGTTGTCAGTGCGAGGCTTTACGGTGAACTGCTGGCATATTACCGATATCGGGTAAAGAGTGCCTATTGTCTGGTGGGACAGGTAGACGGCTATCTGGTCGGTATTGTCAATGGCCGGATGGAGACTGAGAAAGTGGGCATCAGTTATCATACCCTGGCAATTGACCGTGGGCTGCGCATTGGCTCGCACCTGTTTGCCGCCAAGATGGAATATCACATTGAGTACTTAGGGCAGGAAGATGTCTTGATCGTGGCTGAAAGCCCAATCGGTTTCCGGCGCTGGATGATTGAATATCCACTTGAAAAAACCAACCTCTCGCACGAATTGGGCGGAGTCGAATCGTATCGCCTTACGCGAGAACTCTATTTTGCTGCCAAACCCCGCCTGGTCGTGGGTGACCGCCCAGTCCCGAAAAGCTTGCTCGACCAGGCCAAAAAAGAGATTTTATATGCTGACGAGAAAACCATTCGCGAGAGTATTGCAGGTTTGAAAGGTAGGTGAAAAGATGAGAGATGTTGCAATCATTGGGGTTGGTATGATCCCCTTCGGACGACGCGACGAAGACAGTTTATTGGACATGCTTGCCTATGCATCACTCAAAGCCCTTGATGATGCAGGTATGGGAGACAAAACTGTCAACGCCGTTTATGTTGGGAACATGGGCGCTGGCATCATCCAGCACCAGACGTCTATTGCCAGTTCGCTGGTGGACCGGCTCAGCCTGCTGCCTGCTGCCGCCGACGTTGTGGAAAACGGACCAGCATCTGGCGGATCGGCAGTGAAAAATGGCCTTCTGGCTGTAGCTTCCGGTTATTACGATTACGTGCTGGTAGCAGGCGGCGAGAAAATGCGCGAAATCACAGGCTGGAGAGCCACTGATTTCGTTGCCACCATGACCCACCCGGAGGTTGAATATCCATACGGCATCACCCTGCCCGGCATGGCAGGCATGTTCACGCAGTTGTACATGGAGAAATATGGCGTAACACGGGAACACCTCCTCGCTGTCACATTGAAGAACCATGAGATGGGCGCATTGAATCCCTATGCTCATGTTGAGATGTTATTAGACCGTGGGGGAATATTTGACAGCCCGCATGCCGTTGTTAACAATCCCGTAGCGGCTACCCCGCTGCATCTTTACGATCTCTGCCCGGTTAGTGATGGAGCAGCAGCGGTCATTCTCTGTCCGCTGGAAATGGCTACAAAACTGCAAAAAAAACCTCCTGTTTTAATTGCCGGCTTTGGGCAAGCCACTGATACCCACACCCTCCAGGAGCGCGACGACCCGACTGATCTAAAAGCGGTCACTTTAGCTGCGCAACAGGCATTTGATATGGCCAAGCTCAAACCGAAAGACATCGATGTCGCCGAATTGCATGATGCCTTTACTATCCTGGAAATTGCAGAGAGCGAACATATTGGCTTCTTTAAAAAAGGTGAGGGCGGAAAAGCAGCTGCGGCCGGAAAAACCCGACTTGGGGGGCAAATCCCGATCAATGTCTCTGGCGGCTTGAAGTCGCGAGGCCATCCAGTCGGCGCGACTGGAGTTGCTCAATTAGTGGAAATCACCTTTCAACTAAGGCATGAGTTACCAAAAGACCGCCAAGTAAAGGGCGCGAAACATGGTTTCACAATTAACTTTGGCGGATTCGGAAACAACGTCGTTTCCTTTGTACTGAAGAGGACAGAGCCATGAAAAATGAAATAGCCATTACAGCATTCCAATGCAAGAAGTGCGGCCGGATTCATTACCCTTTCCATGATCGCTGCCTGGAATGTAAAAAATCCGAGTTTGAGAAAATCAAACCCCAGGGAAACGCCAAGCTCCTAACCTACACAGCCATCTATAACCTGCCGTGGGGCTTTGAACAGCGATTCCTGATCATTGGCATAGCCGAGTTTGAGAATAAGATCAAGGCTATGGGGCAGATAAAGGTCGATTCAATTGATGATCTTAAATTGGGTATGAAGGTACGTCCAAGCTGGGAATCTGTAAGAGTGCAAGCTGGAGAAGATGTTTTTGGCCTGAAATTTGAACCGATAGGCTAGACTACAACACGAAAAAAGGTTTGAGAAATTCCCATCGATCTGAATCAGTCAAATAGACTTTAACCATATTGCATAACATTCATGAACACAATCCGGGGCTTCTCCCGGATTGTGTATACAAGAGCGCTGCTGGAAGTTATCCCGCACTGCCGATCATTGCTGATATCATGCAGAGAGAGAAACGACAGCCTAATGAGGATTATAGCTAGAATTCCCACGCCCCAAAAGCTGCACTGCCAAAAATTTACTCCACCACGTGCACCTGCGTCTCGCCTTGCCTGCCCACAGTCAATTTCCCCATATCATAGGTTAACACCGGGTCCACCCAGCTAAAGCTACAACGGCTGGTATCGCTGGGGTCTGGGCATGGCTCAACCGAGCTGCCCGTGGCCTGATTTGCAGCATGAGCTGGGCGGGGTAAAGTGCGGTAAAAGGAGCAGAGTTTACCTGGGCAAGACAACTCGCAAAGTGATATGGCGTGACCTGGTTGACCGGGAAGGCTCTAATGATCCCGATGCGCCGGTTTTTCTCGATCAGCATGGCCGTCATTTCAACCCGGGCTCGCTGCGCCAATTGATCGAAGACATCGCTGATTGTGCAGAAGTCAAGGATGCCTATCCCCACAAATTCCGCCACACGTTTGCGATCAGCTACCTTCGCTCCTGTGGCGGAATGATCAATGACAACGGCAGCCCGACGCTGACGGACGTTACATTCAACCGCAACACTGCTAACTATTACGGTGGCGGGATGTTTAACGACTGGTATAGCAGTCCGACGTTGACCAACATCATCATGAGGGGAGACAACGCGCCTTCCAGATCAGAAATAAATAACGTCAGCAGCACCCCTACCATCGCCTACAGCGACATTCAGGGGTGCGGCGGCTCTAGCAGTTGGAACAGCGTTTGCGGCACAGACGGCGGTAGCAATCTTGACACTGACCCGCATTTTGTGGACATTCCCAGCGTCCCGGACACCGGCAGCGGCTCGCCACCTGTTGTGGAAATGGGCACGTACGAAACCCAGTTCAACCTCATCTTCTTGCCGCTGATACACAGCAGCACACCATAATCGAGAAAGACCAATATATCCGGTCGCAATAAGGGCTCACCCCCGGTCAATAACAACCACAAACAACCTTCCTCTGCAAATTCGCTGAAGATCCGGTCATATTCAGCCACCGTCAGTTCTCCCTGCTTAGCGCCAGCCCGTTGCGCCATCGGGACATAGCAGTGTTTGCAGCGTAAATTGCATCCCAAGGTCACTTCAACCGAGACCACCAATGGGATGCGTTGATTGCCTGCCTTTAAGTTGAGCTGGTCACGAAAAGTTTCGTAATCAAGATCAGTCAGCGAAAAACAATCCATTTTCTCAACCTTCCTGAGCTTCAACAATTGCCCCGATCTTGAGCAAGTCCTGGATCATTTCTTCCAGGTCGCTCCTGACCTCACTCGGGTCAACTTCAAACTCAAGACAAAGCTGATGATGAGCCTGGTCTAGGCTGTTATTGCCATCCAACAACTGCCAGATACGCGCTGCGGTTTGATTTAGTGTGTAAAGAAAACTCATATCCGCGATCGTGGACCGAATCGGCACAAGGATCATCTCCCCGGCGATCTTCCGACTGACAATATTTGGATGGTGTATAAATTTTGACATAAATTATCTCTTTGCATGAAATTTAAAAAACAGTGAGCAATATCTACTCAGCTGGTCTTGCTCCTTCCCGATGAGATTGCTTGTGCCAGTCATTATAATTACATAAGAATTTATTAATGTCCAACTAATAATAAACAGCAGCTGAAGAATTGTGTAATTTTATTCACTTTCTTTTACTCCCTTTTGATCCATTTTTGGTTAGAGAAATGAGAATTTAGTTAATAATGTTCAGGTTTTTGCAGTAGAGTCATAAATTCAAAATTTTACATCAATTTTGCTGGCAAAACAATTAATGCCTGAATAAAAACTTCAGGCATTAATTATGATACTTTGATCGAGTTGATTTATTTCACATAATCCAGCAAATATTCATATCCTTCACTTTCCATTTCTTCAAATGGAACAAAGCGCAAGGCAGCACCGTTG
>JGI24025J20009_10001547_pt1 | contig 17261 bp, 19 predicted proteins | sample Cruoilmetagenom3_FD_20009 | JGI IMG/M metagenome (IMG submission 20009) | reverse complement strand
TGCAAATGCTACATCGCGGCCAATAGTGCTTCACCGCCAGAGACCTCACAAACCCCTGGATTTTCCTCGGCCTGAAAGACGGTCACTTTGCCATCCTCAACCACCATCGCATAGCGTTTGGAGCGCTCGATCAACCCGGCGGGCGCGGCAGAAAACTCCATGCCGATGGCCTTGGTAAAGCTGCTCTCGGCATCGCTCAGCATTGTGATGCCAGCTTTGGTGGCGCCGGTGTCCGCACCCCATGTTTTCATCACAAATGGGTCGTTGACCGAAATGCAGATGATCTCATCCACGCCCTTGGCATCAAAATCTGCCTTGGTGCGGATAAAGCTGGGCACATGCGCGGAATGACAGGTGGGCGTAAAGGCCCCCGGCACCGCAAAGATCACCACCTTGCGGCCTTGCAATATGTCGCCAAGTTGCACCTGTTCAGGGCCATCTGCACCCATTTGTCCCAAAGTTGCGTTGGGAAGTGTGTCGCCTACTGAAATACTCATGTTGGTCCTTTGTTGCACAATTGCATTTACCCGTGTCACAGATATAGGGTCGGGCGCAGGAATTGACCACAAAAAGGCGGAAAAATTGATGGGACATGTGGTGGTAATTGGCGCAGGGCAGGCCGGGTCGTCCCTGGTGGTCAAGTTGCGCAATGGCGGCTTTGATGGCGCGATCACACTGATCGGCGAAGAGGCCGTGCCGCCCTATCAACGCCCGCCCTTGTCCAAGAAGTATCTGCTGGGTGAAATGGAGTTGGAACGGCTCTTTTTGCGACCCGAGAGCTTTTACGCGGAGAACGACATTGATCTGCGCCTGTCCAAGACGGTCAGTGGAATTGACCGGGATGCAAAAACAGTGACCGTTGATGGGCAGACCCTGGCGTATGACCATCTGGTTCTGACCACCGGATCAACCCCCCGGCGCCTGCCTGATGCCATTGGTGGGGCGCTGAAAGGCGTGCATGTGGTGCGTGATTTGCGGGATGTGGATGCGATGGCCCCCGATGTGGTCGAGGGCGCGCGCTGTCTGATTATCGGGGGGGGCTATATCGGGCTAGAGGCCGCTGCCGTGGCGGCCAAAAAAGGCGTTAAGGTCACGCTTGTGGAAATGGCTGAGCGCATTTTGCAACGGGTGGCTTCTCCAGAAACATCAAACTATTTCCGTGGCTTACATGCATCACATGGCGTGGACATCCGCGAGGGCGTGGGGCTTGACACCCTGTTGGGTGAGGGCCGCGTCACCGGTGCCCGCCTGACCGATGGCACCGAGTTGGACACTGATTTTGTGATCGTTGGTGTGGGCATCACCCCCGCCACTGCATTGGCCGAGGCGGCTGGGCTTGATATCGACAACGGCATCAAAACCAACGCCCTGGGCCAGACCAGTGATCCTGCGATCTGGGCGGCGGGCGATTGTGCGTCCTTTCCCCTTGGCGCTGGGCGTGGGCGGCTGGAAAGTGTGCCCAACGCAATAGACATGGGTGAATGCGTGGCCGAAAATATTCTAGGAGCGAATAAAACATATGTGCCGCAGCCGTGGTTCTGGTCCGATCAGTATGACGTTAAACTGCAAATCGCGGGGCTGAACACCGGGTATGACCGGATCATCACACGGCAAGGCGATGCTGAGGGGCATGTGTCATTCTGGTATTATCGCGGTGATGATCTGCTGGCGGTGGATGCCATGAACGAACCACGCGCCTTTATGGTGGGCAAGCGGTTGATTGATATGGGTAAATCCCCATCTCCTGAGGTGGTTGAAAACCCCGAAACAGACCTGAAAAACTTGCTTAAAGCGTGAGGATCATTGGTGGCAGTTTCCGTGGGCGTCGGCTCAGCGAGGTGGGCAAGGGGGACGCTGCGGCACATCTGCGCCCCACAGCCGACCGGGTGCGCGAAAGCCTGTTCAATATTCTTGGCAGCCGTATTGATCTGCAAGACGCGCGTGTGCTGGACATGTTTGCCGGCACCGGTGCATTGGGGCTGGAGGCGCTGTCACGCGGGGCAGGGCAGGCTTGCTTTGTTGAATCAGGCCGTGCCTCTCTTAAACTTCTAAATAATAACATCGCGTTATGCGGCGTTGAGGGGCAGGCTCAGGTGCTGTCCCGTGATGCACGCCGGTTGGGTGACAATCCGCAAGCGCCCTATGATCTGATCTTTTTGGATCCGCCCTATGGCAAATCCATGGGCGAAGCGGCGCTGGCAACGGCGATGCAAGGCGGCTGGATTGCCCAAGACGCGCTGATCGTCTGGGAGGAGAACAAACCAGTGATCGCACCCCATGGCCTGAAACTGCTGGACGAACGGCGTTATGGCGACACGGTGATGCGGCTGTTTACCCGCGATTAACAGCGATCTGTCAGCCTGAGGGAGTAAGCGACCTTAGGAATGATCATGCTCCCTTATCTACAACCATCCTCCGCCACATCAGACATAAATGCTGCCACTTTGCGTGCCATTCGTCCCGGTGATCCGATTGCGCAGGGGCCGAAGGCCAGCGATGCTTCGTACAACTGGGGCGTTAATGAATTTGATGTAGTTGAGCAGCCAACCCTGTTTCAACGTCAGGCCATGAGATGAGCGTAAGATGCTCGTTACAAATTTGAACGACAATGTTTGTTATCAAGGGCCGGGGTGCCTCCGGCGGGGATATTTAGAGCAAGAAGAAGGGGGGGCGCATTCGAACGTGCCGATACCGGGGGGTGGTCAGCGACAAAGCTAACGCATCAGGGCTGGCAGTTCCCCGGTCAATCCCGCCGCCTCGCGGATGAAAGCGCGCCGCACGCCAGGCAGGGCGTTGATGGCTCCCATGCCCAGATCCCGACCAATGCGAAGGATCGGGTTATCGTTTGAAAACAATTTGTTGGTCAAATCTGTTGCCACAGCAAGTGTGGCGGTATCGAACCGTCGCCATTGTTGATAGCGCGTCAAAACGTCGGCAGCTGCGATGTCTTCGCCACGTTGTCGGGCCTCAGACAGCACCTGCGCCAACGCGCCTACGTCGCGCAGCCCGGCATTCAGCCCTTGCCCGGCCAATGGGTGCAGCCCATGCGCAGCGTCGCCAATCAGCGCCAGCCGATCGCCCACAAAACTATTGGCGATGGTCAGGCCCAATGGATAGCTAAACCGTTTGCCACGCAGCCGGATATCCCCCAGAAAATCGCCAAAGCGGGGGCGCAATACATCCATGAATTCGGTGTCACTCAGGGCAGAAAACTCGGCGGCGGTGGCATCTGTTTCCGACCACACGATCGAGCTGACATTGCCCGGCAGCGGCAAAATGGCCAAAGGCCCGCTGGGCATGAAAAACTGATGTGCGATGCCATTGTGAGGTAAATCATGTTCAAGGGCTGCAACCAGTGCCGTTTGTCCGTAGCCCCATCCGGTGCGCGTGATGCCGGCACGTTTTGCAGTGCCTGAGCTGCGCCCATCCGATCCGACAAGCAACCGACCCGACAACACCTTGCCCGAGGCAAGTGAAACAGAAACGCCATCAGGGCCAATGGCCTGATTTGTCACCGTTTCCCCTGAGATATGGGTGATGCCGGGGGTGGCCGCCAAGGCCGCAAGAAATGCGCGTCGCAAATAGCGATCTTCCAGCATGTGGCCCATTGGGCCTTCCTCAATCTCGGCGTGGTCAAAATGCATGAAGAAGGGCGATGGCCCTTCGCCCGCGCGCCCGTCGGACACCTTAATTTCCAACATCGGCTGCGCCTGATCCGCAACCTGATCCCAAATATCAATGGCCCGCAGCAGCCGAACCGACGCCAGCGCCAGCGCATAGGCACGCCCATCAAAAGCCGCGTTTTTCCGGACCTTTTCGGACAGCGCATCAATCACCGTCACGCGCAAGTCGGCCTGAGCCAACGCCAGGGCCAATGCCGGGCCATTCAGCCCGCCGCCTACAATTAGTATGTCGCTGTCGTGTGTCATTGCTCTCAATATGGCGTGCCGCGTGGGATTGTCCATGCGCTGTTGCGCCGCTACCCTCTGGTTTGACACATGAGTAGGTGAGGGAATGTAAATGCAAGATTGGTTGAGCATGACAGCGGCGGATTTGGGCCGCGGGATCGCAACAGGTGAGATTGATCCCAAGGCGCTGACCCAGACCTATCTGGATGCCATCACGGCGCATCCTGAGACTGATCGAATTTTTAGTGCAATCACAGCCGAGCGCGCCATGGCCGAAGCGACAGCCGCGGCAGAACGCGCCAAAGCGGGGCAGAGGTTAAGCCCTTTGGATGGTGTGCCGATCAGTTGGAAAGACCTGTTTGACAGCGCCGGCACAGCAACCGAGGCCGGATCAAACCTGTTAAAAGGCCGCGTACCCAGCCAAGATGCCACCGTGCTGCGGAATGCAACCATGGCCGGGTTGGTGTGCCTGGGCAAAACCCACATGAGCGAATTGGCATTTTCCGGGCTGGGCTTGAACCCCAGCACCGCGACGCCGCCGTGTGTGAATGACGTTGATGCGGTTCCGGGGGGGTCATCCTCGGGGGCGGCGGCCAGCGTGGCCTTTGGGTTGGCAGCCTGCGGGATCGGGTCGGATACGGGTGGTTCGGTGCGCATTCCATCCGCCTGGAACGATCTGGTGGGGTTGAAAACCACATCCGGCCGCGTGTCTTTGAACGGGGTTATCCCGTTGTGCGCGCGGTTTGATACGGTCGGCCCGTTGTCGCGCTCAGTCGAAGATTGCGCACTGATGCTGGCAGCTTTGGAAGGTGGCAAAGCTGCGGATCTGCGCGGAGCATCTTTGGACGGGGTGAGGCTGGCTGCATTGCAGAGTGTCGTGATGGATGACATGCGTGATGCACCAATGGCGGGGTATCGCAGCGCCGTGGACCGGTTGCAGGCCGCTGGAGCGGTGGTGGAAAAACTGGATGCGCCAGAAGTGGCCGAGGCAATGCCTTTGTCAGGTATTCTATTCACATCAGAGGCTTACGGAACCTGGGCCGATATGATCGAGGCCAATCCGGACAAGATGTTTGCGCCAATTCTAGAGCGGTTCCGCTCGGGCAAAGATTTTTTAGCGGCAGATTATATCGCCGCCTGGCAACTGCTGGATAAGCTGCGAGCGCAATGGAATAAGCGCGTTGCAGGCTATGATGCGGTGATCATGCCCACAGCGCCCATCCTGGCGCCCAATGCGGCACGATTGATGAGTGACGACGACTATTACCTGACCGAAAACCTGCTGGCGCTACGCAATACGCGCGTTGGCAATCTGATGGGGCTGAGTGCGGTATCCCTGCCCACAGGTCTGCCCGGTTGTGGGATCATGCTGTGTGGCAAACCCTTTGGCGAAGAGGCCCTGCTGAGGATCGCCAGTGCTGCAGAAAACGCGCTGAGCTGAGGCGCTACAACGGGGTACACCCCAAATTTCTTGGCGTAAGCCTTTGAAAATGAGCGTTTTAAAGGCGTTAAAGCCCGGTTTGATAAAAAGGCCACAATCATCGGATGAGAGGCGGTTTTTGTTGGACGAAACCAGCCGATTTGGATAGATTCAGGGAAACGGGGCGATAAACGACCCCGAAACTGAGGCAGTATTGATGTTCCCCGAGCGGTTTTCGAACCTACCGGCCTATGCGTTTCCGCGTTTGCGGAGCCTGTTGGACGCTCACGCGCCCGGCGGCGACGTCATGCATATGACCATTGGCGAGCCCAAACATGCCTTTCCCGAGTGGGTTCCTGGTGTGATTGCCGATCATGCATCAGAATTTGGCAACTATCCCGTGAATGAAGGTACGCCAGGGCTGCTAGGTGCTGTCTGCGATTGGGTGAAGCGGCGGTATGGCGTGACGCTCGATCCGGCGACACAGGCGATGGCCGTGAATGGCACGCGCGAAGGGTTGTACAATGCGATGATGGCGCTTTGCCCTGAAACGCCGGGATGCAAAGTGCTGATGCCCAACCCGTTTTACCAGGTTTACATGGTGGCGGCACTTAGTGTCGGGGCGCAACCTGTGTTTGTTCCCGCCACACGCGAGACAGGGTATTTGCCGGATTTCTCGGATTTGTCCGAGGATATTCTGAATGCAACGCAAGTGGCTTATTTGTGCTCGCCCAGCAATCCACAAGGCGCTGTGGCCAGCCGCGAGTATTGGCAAAACCTGATCGGGCTGGCGGAAAAATACGATTTCAAAGTGTTTGCCGACGAATGCTATTCCGAAATTTACCGTGATGATGCCCCCGTGGGCGCATTGCAGGTGGCCCACGAAATGGGCGCTGATCCGGAACGGGTTATGGTGTTCCACAGCCTGTCAAAACGGTCAAACCTGCCTGGGTTGCGCAGTGGATTTGTGGCCGGTGGACCAGAGAGCATCAAGCGCATGCGCCAGCTTCGCGCCTATGCCGGGGCACCTTTGCCACTGCCTTTGCAACACGCAGCCGAGTCCGTCTGGAACGACGAGGCGCATGTGGTCGAAAACCGCCGCCTGTACGTTGAGAAATATAATGCCGCAGATCAAATCATGGGCAACCTGCCGGGCTACACCAGCCCTAGGGCCGGGTTTTTCCTGTGGTTGCCGGTGGAAGATGGCGAAGCCGCCGCATTGAAGCTGTGGCAAGAAACAGGTGTACGGGTGTTGCCCGGCGCCTATCTGAGCAGTGATGTCGGTGGTCAAAACCCCGGCAAGAAATACATCCGGGCCGCTCTGGTGGCCCCAACAAAAGAGATGGAGCGCGGGCTGACCCGTTTGCGCGACTGTCTGTACGCTTAAAGAGGACGAGGGACGATATGGCTTATCAAACACGCGGCCGTGATCCGCTACTGGACAGCAACATGGCTGAGGCCATTGAAAAGCGAGGCAAAGAATTGCTGGGGCTTGCGCTGATCGTGGTGGCGGCGATGGCGATGGCGATGATTGCCTCTTATCACCCAAGCGATCCCAGCTGGATGTCTGCCACAGATGCTCCGGTGCACAATTGGATGGGGGCCACGGGCGCTGCTCTGGCCGCGCCTCTCTTTATGATTGTCGGCTGGGGCGCCTGGGGTCTGGCGATATTGCTGGGTGTTTGGGGCGTGCGATTTGCCTTGCATAAGGGCGAAGACCGCGCCGTTGGCTCTTTGATTTTTGCCCCCATTTGGGTGGCTGTTTTGTCGCTTTATGCCTCGTCGCTTCCTCCGGGGCCGCAATGGTCTGCGATTCACAGCTTCAGCTTTGGTGGCATGTTTGGCGACACGGTATTTGGCATGGTATTGGGCGTTCTGCCGATCAGCGCCACTCTGGGGTTGAAACTGGTTTCTGTTGTTCTGGCTGTTCTCATGCTGGTGCTGGGTGCCTTTGTTCTGGGATTCACCCGTGTTGAACTGGCGCGTATGGCGCGGTTCCTCATTGTGGGGGTGATTATGACCTATGCCACACTGATGAACGTGCTTGGACGTGGTGCATCGGGCGCTGCTTTGGCCGCGCAATCGCTGAAAGCGCGCAATGAGGAACGCCGCGCGCTGCGTGCTGAAGAGGCCGAAATGCGCACCGCTGAACATGCAGCCGAGGCGGCCGTTGTCCCCCCGCAGCCCCGCGTGATGCGCTATGCAGAGCCGCCGGTACACACGGATGGTGCACCAACAGAAGACGTGATCGAAACGCCGGAATCAGAGAAAACAGGCGGATTGTTGTCACTGATGCCGTCGCTGATCCGCAAGGCCGATCCGATGCCCGAACCCGAGTTGCCAGTCGTGGAGTCGTTGGATGCCGAAGCGCCCGGCGAAGAGCGCATTAAAGAACGCATCGCCAATGTCATCAAAACCCGCGTGCGCCAGAACCCCAAGGTGCAGATCGAATCTGTCGCGCCATTGACCCGAGGGCGTGGGCGCGGGCCTGACCCGCTGTTGTTGAACACAGCGCCCGGCGAACTGCCTGCCGAGCCGCCGATGACCTCAATACATATGGGCCTTCCCCCCGAGCCGCCCCTGACGGCAGCCCCAATCAAGGATGATCCGCTGGAAGAACTGCTGGCTGATCCTGCGCCCCAGGTGCCCCAACCCGAAGCTATGCGCATTCCCGTGGTTGAGCCGCGCAAAGTGGTGCAGCACCCGCCCAAGAAAGCGCCGCAACCATCACAACAGGCCAAAGCCGAGGCGCAACCCGCCCTGCAATTTGATGAGCGCTCGCAAATCGAATATGAGCTGCCACCGCTGAACTTGTTGTCCAATCCGGTGAATGTTCAGCGCCATCACCTGAGTGATGAAGCCTTGGAAGAAAACGCCCGGATGCTGGAAAACGTTCTGGATGATTATGGTGTCCGGGGCGAGATCGTCAGCGTACGCCCCGGCCCTGTTGTCACCATGTACGAGCTTGAGCCCGCTCCGGGCTTGAAAGCCAGCCGTGTCATTGGCCTGGCCGATGATATCGCGCGCTCCATGTCTGCACTTTCGGCACGGGTGTCTACGGTGCCTGGCCGCTCGGTGATTGGGATTGAACTGCCCAATGAAAACCGCGAGATGGTCGCCCTGCGTGAATTGCTGAGCACGCGTGATTTTGGGGACAGCAACATGAAACTGCCCCTTGCACTGGGCAAGGATATCGGTGGTGATCCGATTGTCTCTTCCCTGGCCAAGATGCCGCATTTGTTGATTGCGGGGACCACCGGATCAGGTAAATCCGTGGCGATCAACACGATGATCCTGAGCCTGCTTTACAAGCTGACACCTGCTGATTGCCGGTTGATCATGATTGACCCCAAGATGCTGGAACTCAGCGTTTATGATGGTATCCCACACCTGCTTAGCCCGGTTGTGACCGACCCCAAAAAGGCGGTTGTCGCCCTGAAATGGGTCGTGGGCGAGATGGAAGAACGCTATCGTAAAATGTCCAAAATGGGCGTGCGCAACATTGACGGCTATAATGGTCGCGTGGCCGAGGCCCTGTCCAAGAACGAAATGTTCAGCCGCACAGTACAGACCGGATTTGATGATGACACCGGCGAGCCGGTGTTTGAAACCGAAGAAATCCAACCCGAAAAGATGCCCTATATCGTTGTGATCGTCGATGAGATGGCCGATCTGATGATGGTGGCGGGCAAAGAAATCGAGGCCTGCATTCAGCGCCTTGCGCAGATGGCGCGGGCGTCGGGTATTCATCTGATCATGGCCACACAGCGCCCATCGGTGGATGTGATTACCGGCACGATCAAGGCCAACTTCCCCACGCGGATTTCGTTTCAGGTGACGTCGAAAATCGACAGCCGCACGATCCTGGGTGAAATGGGCGCCGAGCAATTGCTGGGCATGGGTGATATGCTTTATATGGCCGGTGGCGGGAAAATCACCCGCTGTCATGGGCCGTTTGTGAGCGATGAAGAAGTTGAAGAAGTCGTGAACAACCTCAAGGCCTATGGCCCGCCGGTCTATTTGAGCGGCGTGGTGGAGGGCCCCCAGGATGACAAGGCAGGCGGCATCGACGCGGTTCTTGGGCTGAACACAGGTGGCAACACCGAAGGTGAGGATGCGCTTTATGATACGGCCGTGCAAATCGCCATTACGGATCGCAAATGCTCTACGTCTTATATCCAGCGCAAACTGGCGATCGGGTATAACAAAGCCGCACGCCTGGTTGAGCAGATGGAGGATGAAGGCATTGTTTCATCGGCCAATCACGTTGGCAAACGCGAGATTTTGGTGCCCGAACAGAATTGATAGCGCCTGGCAGCGGCGTGTTATCGCTTAACGGGGAGAAGTCGGGCAGGTTTCCCGCACAATAGGGGGGTGAAATCCCCCGGCTTCGAACTTAGGTTAAGCATATGACTCGGATACATACATTCATCGCCACCACGATCACGGCAGTCGCGCTGGCGGCTCCGGCCTCGGCCGAGAAGCTTTCTCTGAATGCCATTTCAAACTATTTGAACGGGATGAAGACCGCCACGGGCGAATTCACCCAGATCAATGATGATGGTACAATTAGCACTGGGCAGATTTTCATCAAACGCCCCGGACGGGTGCGGTTTGAATATAATCCGCCAAACAAGACACTGGTGGTGGCTGATGGTGATACGGTAGGGATCATCGACCCCAAGTCGAACACCGGGCCTGAGGCCTATCCGCTGCACCGTACGCCGCTAAAGATCATTCTGGCGCGGAATGTAAATCTGGCGCGCGAGAAGATGGTGACCGGGCATTCCTCGGACGGGGCCACCACCACCATCCGTGCACAAGACCCCGAGCATCCTGAATACGGCAATATCGACCTGGTGTTCACCGCCAATCCGGTTGAGCTGCGTCAATGGGTGATCAACGATGATTCCGGCAATCATACAACTGTGATCCTGGGCGATTTGTCAAAGGGTATGCGTATCGCGGACATCAAATTTGAGATCCCCGGAAAAGGCGCCGGATCGGCACGGGATTGATGGAAGGTGGGTTGAAAACCCACCCTACACCCTAACGTCGGCAGCGCCGCAGCTGACCTTCATACATTTGTGAGCGCGCCTGCACTTTGCCAGCAACATTCACCAGCCATGGCTTGCGCTTATAGGAGCCGCGCGAATAGCCCGTGCGCCCTTCGTGATAGGCCAGGTATTGATTGCGTGCATCGCCCATTGAGATGCCCAACCGATCCTTTGTGCCATCCATGTACCAGCCCATGAAATCAGTTGCGTCGCGGATGTTGTTGCGCCGGGCGGTACGGCGACCTGTGTCTTTCTGGTATTCTTTCCAGGTGCCATCCAGTGCCTGGCTATAGCCAAAGGCCGAAGATTGCCGCCCCATGGGGATCACCCCAAGCGTATAGCGAAAGGGCGTGCGGGCATCGCCGTCAAACTTGCTTTCCTGGTGGATTGTGGCCATCTGCACATGCATGGGCACCCCCCAGCGGCGCTCGGTTGTTTTGAACGCACGTCGGTATTCGGGATTGGTGCGCAGGATTGCGCAGGCGTCATCCAACATGCTGGGCGCGGGGCCATTGCTGCCCCGCCCACCGCAGGATGCCACCAGCAACAGTACCAATATTGCGCGAAGAGTTCTGCTCATCTGCCTCTCGCTTTCTTTTTCAGCAGTTTACCGCAAAGACCGCTGGCAGGGAACGGAAAACTCAGTTGCTGGGCCAAGGATTAACAAATTGTGAAGGAATTAACTCAATACTTGGTGCTCAGGGGCTGTCATGGCATTTTCCACAGTCTGTTTCCGTGAAAATCGCCTCTGAGAAATGGACAAACCCTGCTCGAAAAGTTTAATGTTCGGTTCGGGGGGCTGATTCAATGATGTTAAAAACGCGCGCCAAGTACCATTTGGGCCAGGTGGTCCGTCACAAGAAACACCCCTTTCGGGGTGTGGTTTTTGACGTGGATCCTGAGTTTTCAAATACTGAGGAATGGTATGATGCCATTCCCGAGGAAAGCCGCCCGGAAAAAGGGCAGCCGTTTTATCATCTGCTTGCTGAAAACGACCAGAGCTATTACGTGGCCTACGTGAGTGAACAGAACCTTGTTGTGGACTATTCCGGTGAGCCGGTGGACCACCCTGATATTCCAGATTTGTTTGGTCCTTTTGATGATGGCATCTATCCGCTGCACTTCCAGTTGAACTGACGGCGCACCGCCCGTTTCATCAATACCCCAAAGCACATCCATCTTTGCGCGGATCACTTGCGCCTTCCAGAACGCCATCGGCGCGGATGATGATGGATTGCGCGCCGCCTATGGCCTCGCTTGCTGTGACAACATCATGCCCCAGGGTTTGCAACTCGGCGCGTACGGCATCGCAATAGCCACGCTCAACTTTCAATTGACCCATATCTGAAAAACAACGCGGTGCATCCACGGCGGTTTGCAGGTCCATATCGTAATCAAGCAGGTTCGTGACAAACCGCGCATGACCGCAAGGTTGATAGGCCCCGCCCATTACGCCAAAACTGTTCACAACTTGGCCGTTCTGGGCCAGCATCGCAGGGATGATGGTGTGCATCGGGCGTTTGCCACCGGCCAGTTCGTTTGGATGACCGGGCGTCAGGCAAAACCCAGCGCCACGGTTCTGCAACAAAATACCAAACTTTTCCGACGCAATGCCCGATCCGAACCCATGGAANATGGAATAGATCAGCGANACNGCCATCCGATCCTTATCCACCACAGTGATATAAATCGTGTCGCGGTGGGTTTGCTCGGACAAAGGNGCGGCGGCGGGCATGGCAGATTGCAGATCAATCAGCGCGGCGAGACGGGCCGCGGTTTCGGGCGCCAGCATGTGATCAAGTCGTGTTGTGTGGTCGGGATCGGCCAAAAACCGATTGCGGGCATCATACGCCAGCTTGGTGGCTTCGGCTTCGATATGTGCGCGCTTGGCCCCCAGTGGATCCATGGATGCCAAATCAAAATGGCTGAGAATATTCAGCATCAATATGGCGGTCGCCCCCTGGCCATTCGGGGGGTGTTCCACCAGATCCATGTCTGAATAGGGGCCGGAAATGGCCTGGGTTTCATCGCCGCGATGGGTGGCGAAATCCTGCGCTGTGTGAACACCCCCCAAGGGCGTGAGCGCGTTCAAGATGTCTTCCGCCACTTCACCTTTGTAAAAGGCGTCTGAGCCGTCACGGGCGATACGGCGCAGCACATCGGCCTGACCGGGTGCGGTAAAAATTGTTCCTGTTGAGGGGGTTATGCCACCTGGTAAATAGTGTGTGCGCCCATGGCCTTGCAACACGCCGGGCCCATTTCGCCAGTCGGCTGCCACGCGCGGGGCCACGGGGATGCCCTCTTGGGCGTAGCGGATACTGGGGGCAAGCAAAGCGTCCAATCCCAAGACGCCGTGCTGATTGGACAGGGTGCAAAATGCCTCGACGGCGCCGGGAATGGTAACAGCTTCAGGCGCATGGGTGGGCACGACGTCCAATCCTCGCTCACGCAGCGCAGCAGCCGACGCCGCGGCCGGTGCGCGGCCTGATCCGTTGTAGGCCCGAATATTGCCACCGCCCTTTTCGGTATGAAGAACAAAGCAATCCCCACCGAGCCCGGTCATCTGTGGCTCACACAACCCCAGCAGAACCGCGCCGGCGATTGCTGCATCCATAGCGTTTCCGCCGCGTGTCAGGATGTCGATGGCCACCTGAGCTGCCAAAGGGTGCGACGTGGCACATATGCCATTGCTGGCATAGACAGCCGACCGGCCGGGAAATTGAAAATCGCGCATGACGTGTCCTGTTCTGGATATTGAACAGACACTACGGGCATAACGCCAGATTGCCAATGAGGTGTGAGGAAACGATAAGCCTCGACGCCGCGCACTGGGTGGGGGCTATTACAGCGCGGCGCCGAGGGAAGCTATTTGCAGCTACAGGGTTATTTTGGCCGTCGTTTCAGGCTGTTTTCAGCTGATATCGGGGCCTTTGTTGGGCATGTTGATCCAAGTTGGAAGCAATCAGACCTTACTGGCGTTATTGGTAGCAATTTCGAAACAAATAAGGTTCTGATCACCTTGTCGCTCATACGAAAGCTGACGGGTCAGGTGATGTATCAGGAACCAACCGAATCCCCCTTCGGGCAATTCTGCCAGAGGGCCATTTGCATCTGGCAGCTGGTTGTCGGGCAGGCGCAGGCCGGGCATGGGCTGCCCTTCATCGCGTATGGTGAAGGACAGCTGTGCAGTTTGTTGAGTGACTGAGACATCAACCAGGCCTTTGCCCGCTCCGGAATAGGCATGTTCCACGATATTGTTCAACGCTTCGGCCATCACAATCTCGACCGAACCGCAGATATCCTCATCCATCCCTAAACAGGTCAGCCATCCGCGCAGCTCGGCCAGCAGAATGCGCACGGCTGCATCGGATGCGGAAAATTGTCTTGAAAACAAAGGGTCAGGCCGAAGAGGGGAGGTCAAACCGATGCTCCTGCTGTTGGTACCCAAGTGGACGTTGGGTGCCGCGTATCTACCCCGCTTGGCGGGTCGAGGTGGCTTGCTCCATGTCGGTGTGTATCACAAATATGGAATCCATCCGTGTCAGCCGAAACACCTTATCCACATCGGGGGTCAGCGCGGCCAATTCAATATTGTGCCCCCCGCCCAATTGCTTCATCGCAGCCACGATTGCGCCCAGCCCGCTGGAATCCACAAAAGCCACCTGGCTCATATCCAGAATGACCCGCGCGGGGCCATCAATGGCAGAGGCGCGCATAGCATCCTTGAACTGGATGGCGACGCCTGCGTCGATCCGTTTGGCGTTGACGGTGATGATATTGGTGTCGTTTTCGACGGCGCTGTGTAAGTCCATGAAAGCCTCGGTTGTTAAGTAGAACTACAGCAAGGCTAGACCTCAATCCTTACTATTGGGTATTCAAGGGCTGAATTTAGGAGGAAATGTCATGAAAGAAGTTATCATCGCTGGGGCTGCACGCACGCCTATGGGTGGATTCCAGGGGGATTTTGACGGGGTTGAGGCTTCTGTTCTGGGGGGGGCTGCCATTCGTGCAGCACTTGCCAATGCCGGGGCTGACACGTGGATGAACTGTTGATGGGGTGTGTTTTGCCCGCAGGCCAAGGGCAAGCGCCCGCACGCCAGGCAGGTTTTGCCGCGGGTTTGGGCGAAGATGTGCCCGCCACCACACTGAACAAGATGTGCGGGTCCGGTATGAAAGCGGCAATGATAGGCTTTGATCAGATTGCGTTGGGGCAAGCGGCGACAATGATCGCCGGTGGCATGGAGAGCATGTCAAATGCACCATACATGTTGCCAAAAATGCGCGGCGGTGCACGGATTGGCCATACCGAAGTGAAGGATCACATGTTCCTTGATGGGTTAGAGGATGCCTATGACAAAGGCCGTCTGATGGGCACCTTTGCCGAGGAGTGCGCCGAAAAGTTTCAATTCACCCGCGAGGCACAGGATGCCTATGCGATTGGATCACTTGAAGGTGCATTGGCCGCGCAAGCCTCCGGCGCTTTTGAGGGCGAGATCGCGCCAGTGACATTCACCACGCGCAAGGGTGATGTGACGATCTCAGAAGATGAGCAACCCGCCAAGGCCCGGCCAGAAAAGATCCCGCAACTGAAACCAGCCTTTCGCAAGGACGGCACAGTGACAGCGGCCAACTCCAGCTCTATCTCGGATGGTGCGGCGGCATTGGTTCTGGCCTCGCGCGAGGCAGCCGAGGCAAGTGGTCTGAACATTCGCGCCCGCATCATGGGCCACGCCAGCCACGCGCAGGCACCGGGGTGGTTTACCACGGCCCCTGTACCGGCAGCCCAAAAGCTGCTGGATCAGATCGGCTGGAGCAAGGATGACGTGGACCTGTGGGAGGTAAACGAGGCCTTTGCGGTGGTGCCCATGGCATTCATGCATGAAATGGGGCTGAACCGGGACAAGGTGAACGTCAATGGCGGCGCCTGCGCTTTGGGCCACCCGATCGGGGCGAGCGGCGCACGGATCATGGTGACGCTTTTGAATGCCCTGGAAAAACGTGGCTTGAAACGCGGAGTGGCGGCGATCTGTATTGGCGGTGGTGAAGGCACAGCCATCGCGATTGAGCGCGTGTAACGGGCCTCTGGGCGCCTTTTTCAGCGTCCTGAAACATGAAACCCCCTGCGCCGCCGTATGGTGCGCAGGGGGGCGTGCATGGGGCCTTTATCAAGTCTGGATCGCGTGCAATCGAGGTCTTCGGGCGCGCTGATCTGTACCAAGACAACACCTGGTGAGCAGCAACATAAGCATATGCAGATTGATTACATTTCCATCGCCAAAACCATCGCAGCGCTGACGGCGGGCGAAACTGATGCCGTGGCTTTGATGGCCACTGTGGTTTGCGAATTGCACCATTCGGATGATCGGTTTGACTGGACCGGGTTTTACCGCGTGAGCGCCCCTGAAGTGCTGAAAATTGGCCCCTATCAGGGGGGGCATGGATGCCTTGTGATCCCGTTTTCGCGGGGGGTCTGCGGCGCGGCGGCGCGCACTGGTCAGGTGCAACTGGTTGAGGATGTTGAGGCTTTTGACGGCCATATCGCCTGTGCCAGTTCAACCCGCTCGGAACTGGTGCTGCCGGTGTACAATGGGGCAGGTGATCTGCTTGGTGTTCTGGACATCGACAGCGATCAGCCGGGCGCATTTACACGCCATGACGTTGATCATCTGGTGCCACTTATGGCCGAGGCTTTTGCCGACGCGCGATAGCAAATTCAGTGGATGAAATTTCTGTTGATAATTTCACAGAATCGACGCAACGTGAAATTCTGACAGATATTTTCACGAAAGCCGCTGCGCATCATGCATCAGTTTGACCCTGACAAGCCGCACACTCTGGGCGCTGACCTTCGGGCGCTGCGCAAATCGCGTGGCCTGACGCTCACGGGTCTGGCCGAGCAGCTGGGCCGCTCTGTCGGCTGGCTAAGTCAGATTGAGCGCGACAAGTCTGAACTGTCTATTTCGGATTTGCGCCAGATTGCCAAAGCGCTGGGCGTGCCGATGTCACTGCTTTTCGCCCATGACAGCGCCCCCGCACAAGAACAGGGGTATGTGGTGCGTGCCGCCGCGCGCCGTCCCATGGGCTCGGGCGAAGAGGGGCTGATTGAGGAATTGCTCTCGCCGGACCTGACTGATGATTTTGAGGTGATCCACTCGACCTTCCAGCCGCATTCACGGCTGAAAATCCCCACACAGCGCCCGACCCAAGAGCTGGGCTATGTCATTTCGGGCAAGCTGGATATGCGGATCGGAGACCAGAACTTTACCATCGGGCCCGGTGACAGTTTCCGGGTTCGTGGCGATCTGCACGCTTGGGCCAACCCCTATGATGACCCTGCCGTGGTCATCTGGGTTATTGCCCCGCCGGTGTATTGAGGAGACGCAGAATGCAAAACGGATCATGCCTATGCGGCGCCGTCGCCTTTCGGATCAGCGGTGAAATGCGAGATGTTTTGGCGTGCCATTGTCAGCAATGCCGCAAGACGTCAGGGCATTATTGGGCGGCCACCTCCGTCCCTGACACGGCCCTTGAAATGACGCGCAAAGGTGGCCTGGCCTGGTTCCGGGCCAGTGACACCGCGCAGCGTGGGTTTTGTAAACTCTGTGGCTCAACTCTGTTCTGGAAGCCTGACAATGCGGATCGCACTGCGGTAAGTGCAGGCGCGTTGGACGGCGCGACCGGACTGGAGCTGAGCCAGCATGTGTTTGTGGCCGACAAAGGCGGCTACTATGCGCTGGGCGATGGAAAACCACTGCATAATCAATTCAGTGGAGGAGAAGATGCATAGTGGTAGCTGCCTGTGTGGCGACGTCACATTCACGACCTCCGCACCCGCCAAAGGGGCAAGTGCCTGCCACTGCACCCAGTGTCGCAAGC
>JGI24025J20009_10001545_pt1 | contig 17290 bp, 12 predicted proteins | sample Cruoilmetagenom3_FD_20009 | JGI IMG/M metagenome (IMG submission 20009) | reverse complement strand
GCGCGCAACCAATTCGCTATCCTATACCCAGAACGCTTCAACAAATGACCCGTCAAAACCGCATGGGCTGAACCCAATACACAGAGCTTCGGATACTCCCGACACAAATCCACGGTGAATATCCCCAAGCCCTCCCATCAAATTAAAGGGCAAAAGTGGCCGACTTTTACGCCGCCCGCGACAACACAATGCCGCCGCTACCGTGGCCGAGTATTGCTCCGCCGTTCACACTTTGGACATTTCTTGATTGATTTCCGGGCGCTCTGACGGCTCTCCCGAGTGCCTTGCGCCGAAGTGCCGCTAGGCACTCGGGCTTGAGGTTGTTTTGCTTCGTTTGCCTACACTCAAACCACATCTCCGGGGCCGGTGGCCCACTGAACGGCCCTAAGCTAACAGACGGCGAACCCGTTACAACCCATTAAACAGCCGGTTTTCCGGCCGTTTTTTTTCGGATGGCGGCAGTTGAAATGCGATCGACGGATTTTCTGCACCTGCCGACGAATCCCGCGCGACTCGTGCAAGACCGCCCCGAAGCGGCGACCGAAGGTGAGAAATTCCCGACGCAGATGCTCAGGCGATATGCTGGGTACGTTCCGCGGGCGTGGATCGCAAACCCGCCTGCGCGCAACTGGCAGAGAAGAACAAGATGGCCGGGTTGGCGATTTCCTGTTCCGCGATCACGCGCACCAGATCCCGCGCCGGACAGGTCACGCTGCGCTGATCCGGCGTCTCGGCCCGGCTGACGATATGCACGTCGATCTGCGCGGCGATCCCCTCGCGTTCGAGACATCGAAGCATCTCGGGGGCCTTGGACACCCCCATGTAGACGGCCACCCGCGCGCCCAGCCGAAGATGCGTGATCCACTCGGGCGGCGTGCTTGCATCGGCCTTGTGCGCCGTGGTCAGAACCAGCGTGTCGGTGCGCCCCCGTTCGGTCAGAAAGGTGCCGGTGGCCGCGGCCGCAGCACTGGCCGAGGTCACGCCGGGGACGATCTCATAGGCGATGCCCGAAGCCGTCAGGGCCTCGGCCTCTTCGGCGCCTCGGGCAAAGATGCCCGGATCACCGCATTTCAGGCGCACCACGCGCTTGCCCTGCCGGGCCGCCGACACCAGCATCATGTTGATGCGCTCTTGCGGCCAGCTGTGACAGCCCGGCGCCTTGCCGACGTAGACCCGCTCGGCATCGCGGCGGGCCAGTTCCAGCAGGCCGGGGTCGATCAGCCGGTCGTAAAAGATGATGTCGGCCTCCTGCAGGCGCTGCACCCCGCGCAGGGTGATCAGGTCGCGGCTGCCCGGACCGGCACCGACCAGCGAGACCGGGGCCGGCTGGGCCTCGGGAACCCGCCCGGCCCCGATCGCCTGTTTCAGCAGGCGCGCGGCCTCGCGTTCCGACCCGCGCGCGTGTGCGGACCGCACCGGCCCGGAAAACACCCAGCGCCACAGATCCCGCCGCTGACGGGGCCCCAGACGCGCCGCCGCCCTGTCGCGCAGCCGCCCCGCAAGCGCGGCCAGGTCGCCCAGACGCGGCTCGAGCGTTTCCTCCAGCCTGGTCTTGATCTGGCGCGCCAGCACCGGCGCCGTGCCCTCGGTGCCGATCGCAACGACCACCGGATCGCGGTCGACGATCGACGGCGTGACGGCATCGCACAGGTCCGGCTGATCAACGACATTCACCAGCGCCCCGGCCTGCGTTGCCAAGGCGTGCAGGGCGGCATCGGCCCCCGGGCAGCCGGTGGCCACGAAGACCAGTGCCGTGCCGCCGAACAGCTTGGGCGTCACCGCCTGCGGATGCCAGTGGATGCGCCCGGCGCGCTCCAGATCGGCCAGTTCCTCTTCCAGCGCGGGCGCGGCCACGACGATCCGGGCCTCGGTCTTCAGCATCAGCCGGCATTTCTGCGCCGCCTGCTCGCCACCGCCGCAGATCACCACGGTCCGGCCGGACATCTTCAGGAACATCGGGAAGGTTTTCATCAGATTTCTCCGGGGTCAGGCCGCTTGCGCGCGGTCACGGTCGCGCCAGAGCTGGCGCGCAAGGTCTTCGGCGTCGGTCAGGGTGCGGGCACCGCCGCATGTGAACAGCGCCAGGGCGGCGGTGCCGGTCACGCAGGCTTCGGCAAAGGGATCCTGTACCGCCCCCGACAGCAGATCCGCAGGGCTGATCGGCGGCAGGTCGGGCTCGTACAGGCGGCGGGTGTCGTCGGTCAGCGGGGTGGCCCCGGCTTCGAACTGGCCGCCAGCACGCAGGCCATGAAGCATCACCTGCTTGCCGGGGTGGCGTTCGAACTCGCCGCCGCCGCCCTTGATCACCCCCAGCGACGGCTGCCCCAGCAGGGCGGCCGCATCGCTTTGCAGATCCCCGTAGGACGGGTGAAACACGCCTTGCACCATCGCAGGCGCGCCCGCGGGGTTGAGCATGCGGAACACCGTATTCAGGCACGAGCGAAGCCCCAGCACGTCGCGCAGCTTCAGAAGGTCCAGCGCCGGGGCATGAAGCACCTCGGCCGGCACATAGGCGATCCCCCCGGCGGCCAGCGCCCCGGCGGCCGCATCGGGCGATGCGACCTGCGGAATGCCCAGCCCGGGCAGCGCGGCACGCACCGAGGCCGCGCCGGAGTTCCAGCCGTGCACCAGAACGGGGATCCCCGCCTGCGCCACCAGCTTGGCCGAAAGCAGGAACAGCGGCGCCCCGCGGCTGCGCCCGGCGGCATAGGAGGGCCAGTCGAGCGCGGCGGGCACCTGCGCCCAATCGCCCAACCCGGACTGCAGGGCCTGGGTAAAGCCGGCGATCTCGGGGGCGCTTTCGCCGCGATAGCGCATCAGCATCAGCAAGGCGCCGATGGCCTCGGGCGCGGCGCGGTCCGACAGGATCAGCTCCATCGCCGCACGCGCCTCGTCCCCGGTCAGCGCCCGCGAGCGCCCCGGGCCGCGGCCTAGGATGCGGACATAGGGCGCAAGGCTCATTCCGCGGCCACGGGTTTGGCCGCCGCCTGAAGAAGCGCCGCCAGTTCCGGCTTGCACGAGCCGCAGTTCGTTCCGGCGCAGGTGCGCCGTCCCAGTTCTTCGACCGTTGTGGCGCCGGCGGAAATCTCGGCGCGCAGGGTGTTGATGCCCACGTCGAAACAGGCGCAGACCGTGGCGCCGGGATCGGGCCGGTCGGCGGCGGCCCGGCCCGCCAGAGCGTCCAGCGCCGACAGGTCGCGCCCCAGAAGACCCGAGACATAGGTCCGGGCCACGGCCACGGGCTGACGGGCGGCGAAGAACAGCGCCTCGATCCGGCCGTCGCGGTGAAGGGCCACGCGAACGCCCCCCGTTGCCTTGTCTTCGAACTCCGCGGCATTGGCGTCCGGACAGCCCGTCACGTCGCGCGCCAGCGCATCCCAGTCATCGCAGGCCTTGTCACTTGCAAGCTCGGCACGCCATCCTGTCCGGCTGGGCGCCACCGCGCCATAGCTGGTGTGCGCGGACATGGGCCGAACCGATACGGCGAACCCGTACCAGGCCATGGCCGCGCGGCGCAGGGTGACGGCTGTGTCCTTGCTGGCGGGCTGGCCCGACACCGGGTCGGTGATGGCGGCCACCAGCGGGTTCACGCGCCCCGCGGCCCCTGTCTGGGCTGTCCAGTGCATCGGAACGAAAACGGCCCCCTTGCGCGCCTTCCCCGAGATCAGAACCCGCAGAACCGCCCTGCCCTGCGCCGTGGTCACCTCGGCCAGATCGGCGTCATGCAGGCCGTTGGCCAGCGCGTCCTCGGGGTGGATTTCCACGAAGGGTTCGGCCATGTGCGCCGCCAGTCGCGGGCTTCTTCCGGTCCGGGTCATGGTGTGCCACTGATCCCGAATGCGCCCGGTGTTCAGCGTAAGCCCGGCCCGTTCTTTCGCCACGGGCGGGGTGATCGCCAGCATCCGCGCCTTGCCGTCGGGGTGATAGAACCCGCCTTCGGCAAAGAACCGGCCGCCGGCCGGGCCGCTTGCGGGAACGGGCCATTGCACCGGCGCCATCGCGTCGTAAGCGGCATCGCTGAGATCGGCCAGGCCACTGATGTCGAAATCCCGGTTGAACCGCTCGCCCAGCGCCGAAAGCGCCGCGTATTCGCGAAAGACCTCGGCCTCGGAGGGATAGTTGAAGCCGGAAAACCCCATGCGGCGGCCGACATCGGCGATGATGTCCCAATCGGGCCGCGCCTGCCCCGGCACCGGCAGGAACCTGCGCTGGCGCGAGATCATCCGCTCGGAGTTCGTGACCGTTCCCGATTTCTCGCCCCAGCCGGTGGCGGGCAGCAGCACATGCGCCAGATCGCCGGTGTCGGTGCGTTCCAGAATGTCCGAAACGACCGTGAAGGGCACATTGCGGATCGCCTCGGCCACCCGGTCGGAATCGGGCAGAGAGACGGCGGGGTTGGTCGACATCACCCAAAGGGCCTTGATCTTGCCCTCGGCGCAGGCCTGGAACATATCCACCGCCTTCAGGCCCGGCCTGTCACAGATCGTGGGGCTGTGCCATTCGGCCTGCACGGCTGCGCGGTGATCGGGGTTTTCGATATCCAGATGGCAGGCCAGCGTGTTGGCCAGCCCGCCGACCTCGCGCCCGCCCATGGCGTTAGGCTGGCCGGTGATGGAAAACGGCCCCATGCCGGGCCGGCCGATGCGGCCGGTGGCCAGATGGCAGTTGATGATGGCATTGACCTTGTCGGTGCCGCCCGACGACTGGTTCACACCCTGCGAATAGACGGTCACCACCTTTTCGCTTTCGGCGAAAAGCTTGAAGAAAGCGGCGATGTCGTCGGCGTCCAGCCCGCTTTGGGCCGGGTCGCTGGCACGGGCGGCGGCGACGGCCGCTTCGAAACCTTCGACATGCGCCTGCACATAGGCCTGGTCCACGCAGCCCTGATCGACCAGATGCGCCAGCAACCCGTTGAAAAGCGCCGCGTCGCCATCGCTTTGCACCGAAAGATGCATGTCGGCGACATCGCAGGTGGCCGTGCGGCGCGGGTCGATCACCACGACCCGCAGCTCGGGCCGCCTGACCTTGGCGACCACCAGGCGCTGGTACAGCACCGGGTGGCACCACGCCAGGTTCGAGCCCACCAGAACGACGAGATCGGCCGTCTCCCAGTCCTCGTAGCAGCCCGGCACGGTATCGGTGCCGAAGGCGCGCTTGTGCCCGGCCACCGAAGACGCCATGCACAGGCGCGAGTTGGTGTCGATATTGGCCGAGCCGATGTAGCCTTTCATCAGCTTGTTGGCGACGTAGTAATCCTCGGTCAGCAACTGACCCGAGACATAGAAGGCCACGCTGTCGGGCCCATGCTCGGCCACGGCCTGCCGGAACTTCGCGGCGACCAGATCCAGCGCGCTGTCCCAGTCGGTATCGGCGCCGTTGACGAGGGGTGCCAGCAGGCGCCCCTCGAGCCCGACGGTTTCATTCAGGGCCGAGCCCTTGGAACACAGCTTGCCAAGGTTCGCCGGATGGGTCTTGTCGCCGCGCACCGCTTTCGCAGTGGCCTGCACCCCGCAACCCACGCCGCAATAGGGGCAAATGGTGCGGACCGTGCTCATGCCGCCGTCCGGTTCTTGAGGAAGGCCACGTCCAGCAGAATGCGCCCGCCGTCGACGCGCGCCGGATAGGTGGCCACCTGCCCCTCGTCCGCGCCCTGCGCCTGCCCGGTTTCCAGCGAGAACACCCAGTTGTGCAGCGGGCAGGTCACCTGCTTGCCGTGCACGATGCCTTCGGCCAGCGGCCCCTGCTTGTGCGGGCAGGCATTGTCCAGGGCGAACACCTCGTCGCCCGCGGTGCGGAACACGGCAACACAGCCGTGGGCGGTTTTCACAACCCGCGCGCCGCGCGGGGCGATGGCCTCCAGCGGGCCGATATCGATCCAGTCGCTCATTCGGCGGCCTCCTGCATCAGGTTGGCAATCGGGGCATAGGTTTCGGCCCTGTCGGACACATGCTCGGCCCAAGGGTCTTTCTGATAGACGCTTTGCGATATCTCGAAGCGGTCGATCAGGGCGCGGCGGCTGTCGAGGTCTTCGACCATCCGTTCCTTGACCCAGTCGAGCCCCACCTTGGCCACCCATTTGTAGGGACGGTCCAGGTATTTGGCGTTCTCGCGGTAAAGCTGCATGAAGGCGGTGGCCAGTTCGACGACCTCTTCTTCGCTGACCGCATCGGCCAGGCGCTCGGTTTCCTTCAGGTCCATGCCGGCAGCCCCCCCGACACCGACCTGAAAGCCGCTGTCGACGCAGATCACGCCGATGTCCTTGCAGGTCGCCTCGGCACAGTTGCGCGGGCAGCCCGAAACCGCCAGCTTGATCTTGTGCGGCGTCCACGAGCCCCAGAGCTTTTTCTCCAGCCGGATGCCCAGACCGGTGCTGTCCTGCGTGCCGAAGCGGCAGTGATCCTTGCCGACACAGGTCTTCACCGTGCGCAGCCCCTTGGCATAGGCGTGGCCCGAAACGAGGCCCGCCTTGTTCAGGTCCGACCAGATGGCGGGCAGGTCTTCGCCCTTCACCCCCAGCAGGTCGATGCGCTGGCCGCCGGTCACATGCACGGTGGGCACGTGGTATTTCTCGGCGGCATCGGCGATGGCGCGCAGCTCGTCGGGCGTGGTCATGCCGCCCCACATCCGGGGAACCACGCTGTAGGTGCCATCCTTCTGGATGTTGGCGTGCTTGCGCTCGTTGATGAACCGGCTTTGCGGGTCGTCGGCATAATCCAGCGGCCAGTCGGCCAGCAGGTAGAAGTTCAGCGCCGGGCGGCAGTGGTGGCAACCGCAGGAGGTCTTCCAGCCAAGCTCCTGCCAGACGGCGGGCATGGTTTTCAACTCCTGGCTTTTGATCAGGCGGCGCACGTCTTCATGCGTCAGATCGGTGCAGCCGCACATCGGCTGCTCGGTCGGCATGACGAAATCGTCGCCCAAGGTTGCGCCCAGAACCTGTTCGACCAGCCCGGTGCAGGTCCCGCAGGACGCGCTGGCCTTGGTGGTGGCGCGGATCGCGCCCAGATCGGTTGCGCCCGCTTCGATCGCGGCCACGATCTCACCTTTACAAACGCCGTTGCAGCCGCAGATTTCTGCGTCAGCCGGTAAGGCTGCAACGGCCGCCATAGGGTCCAGCGGCTCTCCTCCCTGATAGGCGGGACCGAAGATCAGCGTCTCGCGCATCTCCGATATGTCAGTGCCGTCCTTGATCAGCCCGAAGAACCAGTTGCTGTCGGCGGTGTCGCCGTACATCACCGCGCCGACGACCTTGTCGTCCTGGATCACCAGCCGCTTGTAGACACCGCGCGCCGGATCGCGGAACACGATGTCCTCGCGCCCCTCGCCATCGGCGAAATCGCCCGCGCTGAACAGATCGCAGCCCGTGACCTTCAGCTTGGTCGAGACCTCTTTCTGAACAAAGGCGGCCTCTTCGCCGGTCAGGGTCTTGGCCACGACCTTGGCCTGATCGTAGAGCGGCGCCACAAGGCCGAAGATCGCGCCGTCGTGTTCGACGCATTCGCCCACGGCCAGAATGTCAGGGTCCGAGGTGACCATCTGGTCATCCACGTGAATGCCCTTGCCCACGGCCAGCCCGGCCGCCTGGCCAAGCGCCACGTTCGGGCGGATGCCCACGGCCATGACCAGCAGATCGCAGGGCAGCTCGGTGCCGTCGTCCAGCATCAGGGCCTTCACATGGCCATCCTCGCTCACGATCTGCTTGGAGTTGGCCGAGCACATCACGTTGATGCCCTTGTCGACCAGCGCCTTGCGCAGAAGATACCCGGCGGCCTCGTCCAGTTGGCGCTCCATCAGGTGGCCCATGATGTGCACCACCGTGACATCGACGCCGCGCAGTTTCAGGCCGGCGGCGGCTTCCAGCCCCAACAGGCCGCCACCGATCACCACCGCCTTGGCGTCGGGCTTGTCGTCCAGCGCGATCATGCGGTTGGTGTCCTCCAGATCGCGATAGGCGATCACACCGTCCAGATCGTGGCCCGGCAGCGGGATGATGAACGGGTTTGATCCCGTCCCCAGCAGCAGCTTGTCATAGGCCAGCACATCGCCGGTTTCCGACGTCACCGTCTTGGCGGCGGCGTCGATCGCGGCGACCTTCTCGCCGAAGCGGCAGGTCACGCCGTTTTCCTCATACCACTCGGCGGTATGGGTCACGATCTCTTCGAAGGCCTTATCCCCCGACAGAACCGGCGACAGCATGATGCGGTTATAGTTGCCGCGCGGTTCAGCGTTGAACAGGGTCACGTCCCAGCCATCCGGGTCGGCCTTGAACAATTCTTCCAGCGCCCGGCCCGAGGCCATCCCGGCGCCAATGACGATCAGTTTCTTGGTCATGTCTTTCACTCCGCTGCAATCGCCTTGGCCGGTTTCGGCTTCGGCTTGGCGCCGTGTTCATATTCCTCAAGGAAATCCAACACTTCCTGGCGGTAGGTGTAGTAATCGGGGTGCTCGAGCAGCGCCTTGCGCGTGCGCGGGCGCGGCAGGTCGACATCCACGATCTTGCCGATGGTGGCTTGCGGGCCGTTGGTCATCATCACCACGCGGTCAGCCAGCAGGATCGCCTCATCGACGTCATGTGTGACGCAGACGGCGGTGACCTTGGTGCGCGACCAGACCTCCATCAGGACCTCTTGCAACTCCCAGCGGGTGAGGCTGTCGAGCATGCCGAAGGGTTCATCCAGCAGCAGCAGTTTGGGGCTGAGGGCGAAGGCGCGGGCGATGCCGACGCGCTGTTTCATGCCGTTCGACATCGAGACGGCGGGGCGGTCCATCGCATCGCCAAGCCCGACACGTTCGAGGTAGTATTCCGCCACCTCCTGACGCTCGGCCTGACTGGCGCGGGGATAGACCTTGTCGACGCCGATGGCGACGTTTTCCTTGGCGGTCAGCCAGGGAAACAGGTTGGGTGACTGGAACACCACGGCACGTTCGGGATCGGCGCCTTCGACGTGGCGACCATCAAGGCGGATCGCACCTTTGGAGATGTCATTCAGACCGGCGGCCATGGTCAGCACGGTGGATTTGCCGCAGCCCGAGTGGCCGATCAGCGAGATGAACTCGCCGCGGTTCAGTTTGAGGTTGAAATCCTCGACCACGGTCAGGGGGCCTTTGGGCGTGGGATAGACTTTGTGCAACTGCGAGAAGTCGAGGAAGTTGCGGTCGATCATACCGTCCTGAGCCTTGGCCACGGCGGCAGGGATGTCTTCGGCGACGCCGTGGATCGGGGTCACGTTCGGCAGGGTGCGGGTGCCCTCGGTCTTGGCCTCGATGCCGATATCCATCAGGTAGTTGGTGACCTGAGCGCGCAGTTTCTTGAAGCCGTCGTGGTGGTTCATCTCGACCCGGTCGCGGGGGCGGGGGATGTCGACGGCAAAGGCATCGCCCAGCGTGCCATCGGGGTTCAGCGGGATGATGCGGTCGGCCAGAATGATCGCTTCATCGACGTCATTGGTGATCAGCACGCAGGTCTTTTTGTCGGCTTCCCAGATGTGTTCGATCTCATCCGCCAGATTGGCGCGGGTCAGCGCATCAAGCGCCGAAAGCGGCTCGTCCAGCAGCAGGACCTCGGGGTTCATGGCCAGCGCACGCGCCACGTTGACGCGCTGCCGCATGCCGCCTGACAGCTCGGCCGGGCGGCGTTGGGCCGCGTGGGGCAGCCCGACCATGTTGACGTAGTGGGCGACCTTTTCGGCCTTTTCCGCCTTGGACAGGTCCGGGAACATCGTGTCCACGGCCAGCCTGACGTTGCCGTTCACGGTCAGCCACGGCATCAGCGAGTAGTTCTGAAAGATCACGCCGCGTTCGGGGCCGGGGCCGGTGATCGGCTTGCCCTTGAAGGTGACCGCGCCGCTGGTGGGCATTTCCAGCCCGGCCATCAGGTTGATCAGCGTGGTCTTGCCGGTGCCGGAGAAGCCGAGCAGGACCAGAAATTCGCCTTCTTCCACATCGAGCGTGATGTTTTTGAGGACATCCTGCCGCGTCGCGCCTTCGCCGAAGCTTTTGGACACATTCTTGAATGAGAGGACTGTCATGGCGTTCACCGGTTTTCGCTGAAGGTGAGGAGCGATTGCAGAGCAAACATCACGCGGTCGAGCAGGAAGCCGATGATGCCGATGGTAAAGACGGCGACCATGATTTTTGCCAGCGATTGCGAGCTGCCGTTCTGGAACTCGTCCCAGACGAATTTGCCAAGACCGGGGTTCTGCGCCAGCATTTCAGCGGCGATCAGCACCATCCAGCCAACCCCGAGCGACAGGCGCAGGCCGGTGAAGATCAGCGGCAGGGCCGAGGGCAGCACCAGTTTGGTGATCTTGGTATAGGTGTTCATTTTCAGAACCTTGGAGACGTTGACCAGATCCTTGTCGATGCTCGCCACACCCAGGCTGGTGTTGATCAGCGTCGGCCACAGCGAACACAGCGTCACCGTGATGGCCGAGTTCAGGAAGCTTTTGGTAAACATGCCGTCGTTGGTCACATAGACGGCCGACACCACCATGGTCACGATCGGCAACCACGCCAGCGGGCTGACCGGTTTGAAAATCTGGATCAGCGGGTTCATCGCGGCATTCGCCGTGGGCGACAGGCCGCCCGCAATGCCCAGCGGAATGGCAATGGCCGATCCGATCAGGAAGCCGAAGAACACCGTCTGAATCGAGGTCCAGATCTGATCGTAATAGGTGGGCTTGCCGGTATAGGTGCGTTCCTTGACCTTGTCGGCCTTGCCCGCGGCCACCAGCTTGGCGTTGCGTTCATCCTGACGGACGTAGAACGCCGCCTCTTTGTCACGCTCGCGCAGGTGGTCGGCATGCAGGTTGCCGACCTGCTCCCACACCTGCGTCGGTCCGGGGATCGCCCCCAGCGAGGTCTGCACCGTCGGCGCCAGCGCCGACCAGACGAACAGGAAGCCTGCGATCGCCAGCAGCGGCACGCCCAGCAGGCGCCAGATTTCCTTGAATTGGGCCTGCGGGTTATCCCCGGCAACGGCCTTCAGGACAGGGGTCATCCATGACAGCCCCAGAACCTGGAACCAGGCATCAGCCTTGTTGATGCGGGTGAAGAGCTTGGTGCGGCGGGCCTCTTTGGCTTCGGCCTGACTCAGCTCGGACGGGTCTATGGCGGTCATGTCGCGATCCTTGGAATTGGGTATGGGGCGTCCGGGAAGGGTGGGTTGCCACCCACCATACGGTTCGGGTTGTCCGTAGGGTGGGTGGAACCCACCGTTATCCCTTCACCTCGTTGCCGACGACCGTCTGATCGCCCTTCAGGCCGATCGGCAGGCTGTCGAGGTAAGCATTCGGGGCCTTGCCGTCATAGCCGATGCCGTCGATGACATCCTCGGCCGGGGTCGGCGCCTTGTAGCCATCGGAGGCAAAGTCGAACATGTCCTCGGTGGCCAGCCCGTCGTCGATCAGGCTCTTGGCGGCTTCCAGGTAGATGGCCGGCTTGTACACCGACGTGGCGACCTCGTCGTACCAGCTGTCGGGCTTGGCGTCGGCGATCTGACCCCAGCGGCGCATCTGGGTCAGGTACCAGACAGCATCCGAATAGTAGGGGTACGTCGCGTTATAGCGGAAGAACACATTGAAATCGGGGACTTCGCGCTTATCGCCCTTCTCGTATTCGAACGTGCCGGTCATCGAGTTGGCGATCACTTCGTAATCGGCACCCACGTATTCCGAACGGCTCAGGATCTCCACCGCTTCGGGGCGGTTGGCGTTGTCGTTTTCATCCAGCCACATCGCGGCGCGGATCAGCGCCTTGGTGATGGCGATGGTGGTGTTGGGGTTGGCTTCCTGGAATTCCGCCGACAGGCCGAACACCTTTTCGGGGTTGTTCTTCCACAGCTCATAGTCGGTGATCACCGGCACGCCGATGCCCTTGAACACCGCCTGCTGGTTCCACGGCTCGCCCACGCAATAGCCATAGATGGTGCCGGCTTCCATGGTGGCGGGCATCTGCGGCGGGGGCGTCACGCTCAGCAGCACATCGGCGCCGATCTGGCCGCTGATGTTTTCCTGCGAATAATAGCCCGGCTCCAGACCACCGGCGGCCAGCCAGTAGCGCAGCTCGTAGTTGTGGGTCGACACCGGGAACACCATGCCCATGTTGAACGGCTTGCCCTGGTCGGCATAGGCCTCGACCACCGGCTTCAGCGAGGCCGCCGAAATCGGGTGCTGCGGCTTGCCGTCATCCATCAGCGGAACATGCGGCTTCATCTGTTCCCAGATCTCGTTCGACACGGTGATGCCGTTGCCGTTCAGATCCATCGAGAAGGGGGTGATGATATGCGCCTCGGTGCCGAAACCGATGGTGGCGGCCAGCGGCTGACCGGCCAGCATATGCGCGCCGTCCAGTTGCCCGTCGATCACGCCATCCAGCAGAACCTTCCAGTTGGCCTGGGCTTCCAGCGTCACGAACAGGCCTTCGTCTTCGAAATATCCGTTCTCATAGGCCACGGCCAGCGGCGCCATGTCGGTCAGCTTGATGAACCCGAATTTCAGTTCATCCTTCTCGACGTCCAGCAATTCCGCCAGGGCGGGCTGGGTCAGGGCCGTCGTCGCGGTCAGCGCGAAAATGGCAAACTTCTTCATGGTATCTTTCCCTCAGTCTTGCTTCGGACCGGACCGGCCCCTTGGCTAAAACGAAAAACGCCGCTCAGACCATTGGCACCGACGGGAGGAGAACCCGGTGCCAATGGTCTGAGCGGCGTTGCTCATATCGTTCCCCATCTGCGGGGATTGTTCGGTGGACTACGTCGTCCGCCGAGTTGACGTTACCTTAACCGCGTTCTCTGCGTCGCGGCAAGATCGTGGCCGCGCACTTCGCTCATGCATTTGCACAGCGCGCCACATATGCCCAATTTTTAATCTCTACTCCCCGGCGGGGTCGAAAACCTCACCGTCAAAGAAACGGTCAGGCTGCAGAATCAGCCCGCCCCGCGACGAGGCCACCGCGGTGGGGTGAACCAGCGCGCCCTCCTGTTTTTCCGAAGCGCCGGGCAGGTCGATCCCGGTCGGACCCAAAATGTTGCGATAAAGATCGCTGCGAAAAACGCCGCGCGCGATTTCGGCCGTCTGTTCCACCGGAAGGCCATAGCGCCGGGCCAGCCGCTCGCCGATCCATCGGGCCTGCGACCGCCACGGGAAGGTTGCCGCCCCGGTGTGGAAATGCAGGAACCCGGGCACCGCGGTCCCCAGCGAGCGCGCCTGTGCCAGCAGATGGCCGGTCATTGCGCGTTCGATCACGTCGGCCGGCAGGCCTAGGTATTCGCTGCGCGCCAGGATATCGGTCGCGATCATCCGGTTGCTGGGCTCATGCAGCCAGCGCCCCGCCTGATAGACCGCGCGCATCAGCGCCGCCGCCGCCGCGCCGTTCTCGGCCACCCAGTCGCGGCGCGCAGCCAGCACCTTTTCGGGGCTGAAGGCCCAGATCGACCGGCCTGTCAGGATCAGCTCGCCCGCCTCGGCGTCCACCGCGCGCGACCCCCAGGGCTCGCCCACGCAAAACGCATCGACCTCGCCCGAGGTCAGAGCCTCGGCCATCATCGGCGGCGGCACCGAACATAATTCCAGCGCGATGTCGCGCCCCTTCAGCCAGTATTCCACCAACTCGCGGTGCATCGACATCGGGAACGGCACGCCGAAGCGCAGCGGCTTCGGCGCCACAGCCTCCAGCGCGCGGGCCGCCGCTTCCGCATCGGTCAGATCGGGATGCCAGCCCTGCGCGCGCATCCGCGCGACAAGGGCATTGCCCGCGGCAATGACATTGCCGTTGACCGACAAGACCATCAGCGCATCGACGTCGCACTGGAACCCGCCCAGCCCCAGCGTCATCGCGATCGGAAGCGGCGACAGGATATGCGCGGCCTCCAGATGGCCCAGCGCCAGAAGATCGCGCAGCGCCGACCACGAGGGTTGCTTGAGCAGTTCCAGATCAAGGCCTTCGTTGGCCGCGAATTCCAGCTCGCGCGCGATCACCAGAGGCGCGCTGTCGACCAGCGGCACGAACCCGCAGTTTACCTTGTACCGGCTCATCGCAGCAGCTCCGAGGCCGTGACCAGCGCCTGCGCCACGTCGATCAGCCGCCTGCCCTGATCCATCGCCGTCTTGCGCAGCAACTGATAGGCCTCTTCCTCGGCCAGCCCCTTGGCTTGGATCAGCAAGCCCTTGGCGCGGTCGATTGTCTTGCGTTCGGCCAGCGCCCTTTTCGCGGCATCCAGTTCCGATTGCATCTGGCTCATCATGCGGAACCGGGCAAACGCGGTTTCCAGAACCGGGCGGATACGATCCCCCGACAGCCCGCCCACCACATAGGCGCTGACGCCCGCGTTCACGGCGGCCGCCGAAAGCTCGGGGGCGCTTTGATCGACGAACATCGCGACCGGGCGCTGCCGTGCGCCGGACACCTCGCTGAGGGTTTCAAGGCTGTCGCGGCGCGGGTTGGTCAGATCGATCAGCACCAGATCAGGATCGGTCGCCGCCAGCGTGCGCGTCAGCGAGGCGTCATCGGCGATCACCGTGACGTCGGCCCAGCCGCCTTCGCGCAGGGCCCCGGTGATTTCTTGGGCACGGTCGTGGTTCTGCTCCACGACCACGATACGGAGGGGCGTTGTCATGCGCCTGTCTTACCAAGCCGCCCGGCAGGGGGGAATTCACCGGGCCGGGTTCGCCCATGAATTTGGCCGCCGAGCGTAAATCGAGGGCGAAAACGCGGCGATGTGATGAAAATTTACTCATCCCGGTGCCGCGCATCGGTTATTCCGCCGCCACCGAACCGGATGCCGGTTCGATCCGCACCGCCGAGAACTTGAACTCGGGGATTTTCCCATAGGGATCGAGCGCCGGGTTGGTCAGCGTATTCGCCGCCGCCTCGACATAGGCGAAGGGCACGAAGACCATGTTCTCGGCCACCGCCCGGTCGGCCCGCGCCATGATCGTGATCTCGCCCCGGCGGCTGATCACCCGCACGTAATCGCCCGGTTCGACCCCCAGCCGCCGCAGCGTGCGCGGATGCATCGAACAGTTGGCCTCGGGCTCGACCGCGTCCAGAACGCTGGCCCGGCGGGTCATCGAGCCTGTGTGCCAATGTTCCAGCTGGCGGCCGGTGGTCATGACCATCGGGAATTCATCATCCGGCAATTCATCGGGCGCCATGATGCTGGCGGGGGTGAACCGCGCCCGCCCCCGGGGCCGCGGGAAGCCATCGCCGAAGACCACCGGCTGGCCCGGTTCATCGGGGCCGTGGCAGGGGTAGGTCACGGCGCCTTCGCGCTCCAGCCGTTCCCAAGTGATGTTGTCCAGCGAGTGCATGCCCTGTTTCATCTCGGCGAACATCTGGCTGGGATGGGTGTAGGACCAGCCCAGCCCAAGCCGCTTGGCCAGTTCGGTGGTGATCCACCAATCCTGGCGCGCCTCGCCCGGCGGGGCCACGGCCGGGCGGCCGATCTGGACCTGCCGGTTGGTGTTGGTGACGGTGCGCGTTGCGGCGTCGATCTGGAGAACCCGGCCTACAAGGGCACGGGAACCGTGCTCGATCTGATCCGGGATCGGGCGTTTACAGCATCTGGCCTCGCCGGTTTCACCTCCGGCTGGTTCACCTTTGGCACGGTTGAGTGGGCAAGCGGTGCCAATACCGGGCGGCGGGCCGAGATCATCGCCCATGATCTGACCGACGGCATTGCTGTTTTGACATTGTTGGAAGCGCCGGTGCGGGAGATTTCGGAAGGTGACGCTTTCACTATCCGCGCAGGCTGCGACAAGCGCTTGGAGACCTGCAGTGCAAAGTTCGCCAACACGGCCAGTTTTCGCGGCTTTCCACACATCCCGGGCCAAGATGCTGTTCTGCGCTATGCCACCAAGGATGGCGGGCATGAGGGAGGCGTGTTGTGAACACCCATCCGGACAGAGTCATCGCAGTGGCGCGATCCTGGCTTGGCACGCCGTATCACGATCAGGCCAGCCTGCGCGGTGTCGGCTGCGATTGCCTTGGGCTCGCGCGTGGTGTCTGGCGCGAGGTGGTGGGGCCGGAACCGTTCCCGATCCCGCCCTATAGCCGGGATTGGGCGAGACTGGACCTCGCGAGGTTCTGGCCGAGGGCGCGCGGGCCATGATGGCGGAGATTGCCCCGGTCGAGGCCGGTTCCGGCGCATTGCTGCTGTTTCGGATGACACCGCGCGCCATCGCCAAACATGTCGGGATTCTCACCGGGCCTGACAGTTTTCTGCACGCCTACGAGCGGCTTGGCGTGATCGAAGAACCGCTCACCCCATCTTGGCGGCGGCGCATCGCCTTCGCCTTCCTGTTTCCGCAACGCTGAGATCCACACATGGCCACACTTGTTCTGGGCGCTGCCGGTGCCGCCATTGGCGGCAGCATTGGTGGTGCGGTTCTCGGCGTCAGCGCGGCCACGATCGGCGGCTTCATCGGCTCCACTATTGGCTCGGTGGTCGACAGCTGGATCATCTCGTCACTGGCACCAACTCAGCGGATCGAAGGCGCGCGGCTGGACAACCTGCGCATCACCTCGGCCACAGAAGGCGCTGTCATTCCGCGCCTTTTCGGCCGCATGCGGATCGGCGGCAACATCATCTGGGCAACGGATTTCCGCGAAGAGACCAAGACCACCACGCAAGGTGGTGGCAAGGGCGGCGGTGGTGGCGGCAAGGTCAAGACTACCGAATACTTCTACTATGCGAGCTTCGCCGTGGCACTCTGCGAAGGGCCGATCACAGGGGTGGGTCGCATCTGGGCTGACGGGAAACTGCTCGACACGGCCGGGATCACCTGGCGCTGGTATCCGGGCGACGAGGCGCAGGCCGCCGATCCGTTCATTGCCGCGAAGATGCCGCCCGACAACACGCTGCCGAACCCATATTCCGACAATGCCGTGGAAACGGTTCAGCCCGCGTTTCCGTGGCGGGGGCGGATCACATGTTCTCCGGCAGCCGGATACGCCGGGACCGTGGACAAGACTGCCACGGCCGCTGCGCAGGTCGCTTCCCTTTTCGGCAGCGCCAGCCCCTCCGATTTCGCGGTATCGGGGGAAACCGTCAGCTGGACCGGCGCGGCAGGCGACTGGGGCCTGCGCCGGATGGTGCTGCATTACGCACACCTCTGCGCGGCGGCGGGCGGGGTCGATGCCTTCCTGATCGGGACAGAGATGCCGGGGCTGACGACGATCCGCTCCGGGGCCAGCGCCTATCAGAGCAACAATACAGCGATCACAAGCTACGAACGCGGCGTTGAGCCGGGACCTCGGCATCAACGTCAAGACGGTCGCCAAATGGCGCAAGCGCGAG
>JGI24025J20009_10001544_pt1 | contig 17297 bp, 10 predicted proteins | sample Cruoilmetagenom3_FD_20009 | JGI IMG/M metagenome (IMG submission 20009) | reverse complement strand
GTTCTCGACATCAAAACCCAAGCCGGACGCATCGCTTCAGTGGTTGCCGAGCAGGCCGGCGAGCCAGTCGAGATCACTTGCGATCATGTGGTAAACTGCGCGGGGTTCTCAACATCAAAACCCAAGCCGGACGCATCGCTTCAGTGGTTGCCGAGCAGGCTGGCGAGCCAGTCGAGATCACTTGCGATCATGTGGTAAACTGCGCGGGCATGTGGGGCCGCGATGTGGGCAATTTGGTCGGCGCAACGGTTCCGCTACACGCTTGCGAGCATTTCTATATCGTGACCGAGGGCATTGATAACCTTGAAAAACTCCCGGTTTTGCGGGTGCCGGACGAGTGCGCCTATTACAAAGAAGATGCCGGAAAAATCATGCTCGGCGCGTTTGAGCCGGTGGCCAAACCCTGGGCGATGAATGGCATCCCCGACGATTTCGAGTTCGACCAGCTCCCTGAGGATTTCGACCATTTCGAGCCGATCCTGATGGACGCGATCAACCGGATGCCCCTGCTGGCCGAAGCCGGCATCCATACCTTCTTCAACGGCCCCGAGAGCTTTACGCCCGATGATCGATATTACCTTGGAGAATCCCCCGAGGTTGGCAATTTCTGGGTTTGCACCGGTTTTAATTCCGTAGGTATCCAGTCAGCCGGCGGCGCGGGTATGGCGCTGGCGGAGTGGATGACGGCTGACGCGCCGCCATTTGACCTCTGGGATGTCGACATCCGCCGTGCGCAGCCCTTCCAGCGCAACCGGCGCTACCTGAAAGAGCGTGTAACCGAGAGCCTCGGCCTGCTTTATGCAGATCACTACCCTTACCGCCAGCCCGAAACCGCAAGGGGCATTCGCCGCTCTCCGGTGCATGAGCAACTGCTCAAACAGGGTGCCGTGATGGGAGAAATGGCTGGTTGGGAGCGCGCCAACTGGTTTGCCGACAGCGACCAAAAGCCGGAATATGAATATAGCTGGAAGCGGCAAAACTGGTTTGAAAACCAGAAGCGCGAGCATATGGCGGTGCGCGAGTCGGTCGGCGTGTTTGACATGACAAGCTTTGGCAAAATCAGGGTCGAGGGCCGTGACGCTCTGCCGTTCTTGCAACGGCTCTGCGCCAATCAGATGGATGTGCCAGCGGGCAGGATTGTCTATACTCAAATGCTGAATACACGCGGCGGGGTGGAGAGTGACCTTACGGTCACGCGGCTCAGCGAAACCAGCTTTTTGATGGTGGTGCCGGGGGCAACTTTGCAGCGCGATCTAGCGTGGCTGCGGCGGCATCTGGCTGACGAATTTGTGGTCATCACCGATGTAACCGCAGGTGAGGCTGTGTTTGCGGTCATGGGGCCGGACTCCCGCAGCCTGCTCCAAAAAATCAGTCCGAACGATTTCAGCAACGCGGCCCACCCTTTTGGCACGATGCGCGAAATCGAGATTGGCATGGGGCTGGCGCGCGCCCACCGCGTAACCTATGTCGGGGAACTCGGCTGGGAGATTTATGCATCAACCGATCAGGCCGCGCACATCTTCGAGAACATCTTGGAGGCGGGTGCCAAACCCTGCGGCTTGCACGCCCTCGATAGCTGCCGTCTCGAAAAAGCCTACCGCCATTTCGGCCATGACATCACCGACGAGGATCACGTGCTGGAAGCTGGCCTTGGCTTTGCCGTGAAAACCGACAAAGGCGATTTTATCGGCCGCGAGGCAGTGCTTGAAAAACGGGAGGCGGGGTTGGAGAGCCGGCTTGTTCAGTTCCGGCTCAAAGACCCGGAACCGATGCTTTACCACAATGAACCTCTTGTTCGGGATGGTAAAATCATCGGTTACCTGAGTTCGGGCGGGTATGGCCACGCGCTCGGCGCCTCTATTGGACTCGGATACGTTTCCTGCCGCAGAGAGAGCGCGACGGACGTATTAGCCTCAAACTACCAAGTGGAAATCGCGGGCGTGCGTTTTGCGGCCGAGGCAAGCCTCAAACCAATGTACGATCCAAGCTCGGAGCGCGTCAAAAAATAGGGGAGAAACACTATGGCCGCAAATGCACAACAGCGCTCGGGGGGGCGCACTGCTCGCAAAAAACTTCGAGCCGCCCCATTGGCAGAAGCCGTCAAACCTGTGCGCATGGGTATGGCTGGCGGTCAATATAAGCCGCTCTCGGAGGCTGATATTGCGCAAATCCACAGCTCGGTTCTGGAGGCTCTGGAGAGCATTGGCCTCAGCGGGGTCACCCCAACGGCTGCGCGTTATTGCACTGCTGCCGGTGCCGAGTTTCGGGATGGCCGCCTTTACTTCCCGCGTGCACTCGTTGAAGAAACAATAAAAAATGCCAACCGGGATTTCACCTTGTGCGGTCGCGAGCTAAAGCACGACCTGCACCCAAACGGGTCCAAGGTCCACTATGGAACCGCCGGGGCTGCGGTGCATATCGTTGACGTTGAAAGCAACAGTTACCGGGACAGCGAGTTGCTCGACCTTTACAATGCCGCCCGTATTGTTGACCAACAAGAAAACATCCATTTTCTCCAACGCCCGATGGTCGCGCGGGATATGCCCACCACGCTCGATCTGGATATCAACACGCTTTATGCCTGCCTTGCGGGTACCAGCAAACACGTGGGCACCAGCGTGACCGTGCCCGAGAATGCCGGGCCGATTCTGGATATGCTCTATCAGGTAGCGGGCAGCGACGAAGCTTTTCGCAGCCGCCCCTTTGTAAGCACCTCCATCTGTTTTGTGGTGCCGCCAATGCGCTTCGCCAAAGACGCATGTGATGTAATGGAAGCCATGGTTGAAGGCGGTGTTCCGATTTTGCTGCTTTCCGCTGGTCAGGCCGGCGCAACCTCACCCGCAGCGCTAGCGGGCTCGGTGGTCCAGTCGGTTGCGGAAGTTCTGGCCGGGCTGGTTTATGTCAATGCCATTAAACCGGGGCATCCAGCCATTTTCGGCACGTGGCCCTTTGTATCCGACTTGCGCACAGGCGCCATGTCTGGCGGCTCGGGAGAGCAAGCGTTGCTTACCTCCGCTGTTTCCCAAATGGCTCAGTTTTATGACCTGCCATCAGGCTCCGCTGCCGGAATGTCCGACAGTAAAACGCCCGACATTCAGGCGGGCTTCGAAAAAGGGATCACCACCACACTGGCGGGACTTTCGGGCCTCAACATGGTNTATGAAGCNGCNGGCATGCACGGCTCCCTGATGGGGTTTTGCCTTGAGAGCCTGATTATCGATAACGACATCCTGGGTCAGGCCCTGCGTACTGTCCGTGGCATCGAGGTCACCCCCGAAACCCTGTCGCTTGAGGCGATGCGCGAAGTCTGCCTTGGCGGGCCCGAGCATTATTTGGGAACCAACCAAACCCTGAGCCTGATGCAAACCGAATATGTCTATCCGGCGATCGCCAACCGAATGAGCCCGAAGGAATGGGAGGAGGCCCAAAAGCCTTCGTTGGTTGCGGAAGCCATAAAGCGGAAAAACCGGATCTTGAGCGGTCATTTTCCGGCCCATATTCCGGAGGAGCTGGATACCGCCCTCCGCAAGCGGTTCAATATTTTACTGCCGAAAAGCGCGCTCCAGCCGCCGAGCGCAGCGAGGCGATAGCGCCGCAGCCCCATTTTTGCCACTTGTTGCAAAAATGCCGCCGGTAGGGGCCCGGCACCTACGGTCAGCGGGCAGCGCTGCGTTGCCGCGCCACGTGTACCAGATTATCAAACAGATTTTGCTGGGTTTCGTCAAATGAAGCTGTGCGCTCAGGGTGCCACTGGACAGCAAAGCACCACGGATGCGCCTCAAATTCCACGGCTTCGACCACATCGTCCGCCGCGCTGGCGACCACGCGGAGCCCGGCTGCAACGCGTGCCAGCGCCTGATGGTGCCCCGAATCCGTATGCACGACACGCGCGCCCATCGCCCCGTGAAGCAAGCTTTCCGCCCGCACATGAACTTCGTGGCGGGTCCAACCGCCATTGTCATTGCGGTGAATATCCTCGTCTATGTGCTCGGGCAGGTGCTCGTGCAGCGTGCCCCCCAGCGCAACATTCATCACCTGTGCACCGCGGCAAATTCCAAAAATCGGTAGGTCACTCACCAAAAGCGCCTGTTGCATCAGATCGAGTTCAAACAGATCGCGCACTGCGTCTCCATCCTGCACTTCTTGGTGCCTGATATTCCCTTCATAATGCTCCGGATGCACATCGGCCCCGCCGGTAAATAGGATACCGTCAAGCCGCGCCAATAGCGCTTGCGGGTCGGTTTTGGCCGGAGGCAAGATCATTGGCAGACCCCCTGCTCTGACCACGCAATCCACATAGTTTGACGGAACGGAATGGAAGCTGTCATGCAATTTGGAATTTGCCGATAGCTCGGAAACGCCCGAGCCAGTTATGCCAATNAGGGGTGCCATGCGCTTCTCGTCGTTGAGGATATTACGCGCTCAAATTGGCGGAAAGCGCAGGCACCCGCAAGGGCCTATTTGGGGCTAGGCTTGCGGCGCTTGCCTTTGTTCTTATTGATTGGCTTTTTGGGTTTTTTCTTGGGCGGGATCGCCTCGGCAAATTTGCTCTTCTTTTTGCCTTTCGCGGGTGCCGCTTCCGTTTTTTCCGATTTCGCGGGCGCCGGGCCGCGATCTGGCCCGCGCCTTTTTCCCTGATACTCCCGGAGTGGCTTTCCGCCCCCTTGTTTTCCCAGATCGGGCATGCCGTTTAGGCGAGTTAATCTGGTGCCCGCTTCCAGCATCATATCCGGGCCGACGGTTCGCAAGAATCCATCAACACTGGTTTGAAGAATTTCAACAAAAGTTTCGGTTTGCTGGATACGGATCGCGCCAATATCATCTTTGCTGATATCCCCGCTGCGGCATAGAAGCGGCAACAACCAGCGCGCCTCCGCGTTTTCCCGCCGCCCGACAGAGACCGAAAACCAGACGCTTGGGCCGAACTTGCCGCGCGGGGCCGGTGGCGCGCCAGCGGCGGCCAATTCTTCAGGGGCCGATTGCCCTTCGGAATACACTCGTAAAAAGGCGACGGCCAGTTGCTCGGGGCTGAACTTGGCGGCCAAGGCGTCCACGGTGGCGCGCTCGGCGTCGGTCACGGGCTCATCCCAAGACGGGTTTTCCATCAACCGTTCTTCATCACGGCTGCGGACATCGGCAGCCGCGGGTGCGTCACTCCATGTGGCTTTAACCTTGGCCCCGCCGAGCAGACGCTCGGCCTTGCGGCGCGCCTTTGGCGGCACGATCAGAGCGCTCACGCCCTTGCGGCCAGCGCGACCGGTACGGCCGGAGCGGTGCAGAAGGGTTTCGGAATTGGACGGCAGGTCAGCGTGGATTACCAGTTCGAGGTTCGGCAAGTCGATCCCGCGAGCCGCTACATCAGTGGCCACACAAACCCGTGCGCGACCATCGCGCATAGCCTGCAAAGCGTGGCTACGCTCATTTTGCGAAAGCTCACCCGAGAGGGCGACGACCGAAAAACCACGATTGGAAAACCTTGTGGTCAGCCGGCTGACCATGGCGCGGGTGTTGCAAAATACCAGCGCATTTTTGGCTTCATAAAAACGCAGCACGTTTATAATGGCATTTTCGCTGTCACGCGGCGCAACATTCAAGGCGCGATATTCGATATCGGCGTGTTGGCTGCGCTCGTCAACCGTGGTGATCCGAACTGCTTCACGCTGGTAATTCCGTGCCAGCGTCGCGATCATTTTCGGCACCGTTGCCGAGAACATCAGCGTGCGGCGCTCTTCGGGCGCGGCATCGAGAATAAACTCCAGATCTTCGCGAAACCCGAGGTCGAGCATTTCGTCAGCCTCGTCGAGCACTACCGCCCGTAGCGCGCGCATATCAAGCGAGCCGCGCATAATGTGGTCGCGCAAACGCCCCGGTGTGGCGACCACGATATGTGCCCCTTTATCGAGCGCGCGGCGCTCAGTGCGCATGTCCATTCCGCCCACGCAGGAGGCTAGCACGGCCCCCGCCTCACCATAGAGCCACGACAGCTCACGCTTGACTTGAAGCGCCAGTTCACGGGTTGGGGCGATCACCAGCGCTAGGGGCTGGGCCGCCGCGCCAAATCGATCACCGTCAAGAATGGTGGGCGCGATGGCCAAGCCAAAGCCCACGGTCTTGCCGGAGCCGGTCTGGGCAGAAACCAACAGGTCTGCGCCATCGAGTTCGGGTTTTGTTACAGCTTCCTGCACTTGGGTCAGTTGCTCGTAACCGCGCTTTTCCAGCGCATCGGATAGGGATTTTTTCACAGGTTTGTCTCTGAATTAAGGATAGCCGAAAAATTCGGCCTCTCATCCAGAGTAGCCCATAGCGGCACAGCGCCCTCTATTTGACGCCAAGTGCCGGTGTTTAAGGGAAATACCGGTACTTGTATAGGCCGATCATGCCGCAGGCTATATTTGCTTGCTCGGCATCCGCACAACTAGACCGTCAAGCTCGTCGGTAACCTTGACCTGACAGGTCAAGCGCGACGTCCGAGTATCCGGTTCAAACGCAAAATCAAGCATGTCGGCTTCCATGTCATCTTTCGCGGGCAGCTTGTCCACCCATTCATCAACCACATAGACGTGGCAGGTAGAGCAGGCACAGGCCCCGCCGCAATCTGCCTCGATACCGGGAATATCGTTGTCGCGCGCGCCTTCCATCACGGTCAGGCCTGCTTCGACCTCCACCACATGCTCGGTGCCGTTATGCTCGATATAAGTGATCTTCGCCATGTCTACCCTCTGGATATTGTTTTCAGCCCGTTACCTAACCCCTATTGCCACCAATTTCCAGACGTGAATATGCCGCGCGCGCATCAAAACAATTCAAATCAAATTTTCGTATTATTTATCAATAATTTGAACCGTATTGCCCGTTAACCATTGGCCCTAATTTGCGTAGATTTTTACCCAATATTTTGGCAAATTTGGTTCACAAGTTCAGTTCACCGAAGGGGAGCCCGCCAATGGCACGTATAACGATTACCGCAAATGACACAGGCTATTTTACCGATTCCGCCATTGGCTCCCCGCTGGCACCCAACGCTTTTCTCGCAACCCGGCTCAATGCCAACGGTACGGTAATCAGTTTTGATTCATCAAGCTGGGTTACAATCGAGAGCCTGCGCTATGACACACAGGAAATACGGGTCGAGGCGCAGATTGTTCCGGTGCTCAACCCGCAACTCGGTCAAACCACCGAGGTCGTGATCAGTTCGGTAAGCTTTATGCGGCTTGAGGGCAGCAAGATGGTGNAGATCGGCACTATGGCGNTGCCCGACCCTCTAATCCTAACCGCCACTTATCTTTCTTATGGCGTAGAGGATCTGCCCAGTTGGCAGTTTGANCTNGGCNANGCGCTTGAGGACNTGCTGGANNCAAACGGGTTCAAGTTTATTGGCGGCAACGGGGACGATATTTTTGACCCNCANNTGGAGCAGCTTCCGTTTCGCGGGGACGCGGTTATTTTTGGNTTTGGCGGGGATGACGATCTTACCGGGACTGCCAGTTCCGATTTTATCTCGGGCGGCAAAGGCGATGATGTCCTGACCGACAATTACGGCGCCAACGAACTGCGCGGCGGCTTTGGCGATGATTCGCTTTTTGTCGGAGATAACTCGGGCGGAAGCATCATCAACGGCGGTGCGGGAGACGATACGCTCGTTTCCGGGCGAGGCAGTGACACTCTGATTGGCGGGTCGGGATTCGATATTCTAGTTGGAGGCCTTGGAGAGGATACGCTTTACGGCAAAAAGGGGCGCGATACCCTGGACGGCGGCGAAGGCGATGACCTGATCTCGGGTGGCGCTGGGTCTGACCTACTGACCGGCGGCAGCGGGCAGGATGTTTTCTTGTTTTACGCAGATGACCGTGGACGGGACCGGATTACCGATTTTGAAGACGGCACGGACCTAATCGAGATTGATGGCATTTCAAGCTTTGAAGATTTGAACCTCACCGCAAAAGACGGCGATGTCTGGATCACGTCAAGCCAGCTCTCCGGTCAGATCATTATAGAAGGTGGGGCTCTCGTGAACCTTGATGCCTCCGATTTCCTCTTTAGCTAAAATTTTAGAAAACCTCGGTTCAAATCTGGCTAAACCTTGTGGGCAATTCTATTCCACCGTTACCGATTTGGCCAAATTGCGCGGCTGGTCCACATCGGTGCCCTTTTCCGTAGCTGTATGATACGCCAGCAATTGCGCCGGAATTGCGTAGAGGATCGGGGTTGTGAACGGGTCGGATTCCGGCATTTCGAGCGTTGCCCATGTGCCGCTTTTTGCACGCGCAATTCCTTTGGAATCGCTGATCAGCAGCACTTTTCCACCTCGGGCCATAACCTCCTGCATGTTGCTGACAGTTTTATCAAACAGATCATCAACGGGAGCAAAGCAAATTACGGGCACTGATTCATCAATCAAGGCAATGGGGCCGTGCTTGAGTTCGCCACTGGCGTAGCCCTCGGCGTGGATATAGCTCAGCTCTTTCAGCTTAAGCGCCCCTTCCAGTGCCAGCGGGTAAAGCGGGCCCCGACCTAAAAAGAGGATATCGCGGGCTTTGGCGAGATCGCGGGCCAATACCGCCATTTGTGGCTCTTGCTGCAAAGCTTCATCCAGCAGTCGCGGCGCTTTCACGAGCTTCTCGATATGAGATTTTTCGCCCGCGGCGTCCAACTGGCCCCTCTGGCGGCCAGCCAGAATGGCCAGCGCCGCAAAAACCGTGAGTTGGCAGGTAAAGGCCTTGCTGGACGCCACCGAAACCTCAACCCCGGCCAATATCGGCAAAGCCAGATCAGCCTCACGCGCGATCGAGCTTTCTGTTGCGTTGACCACGGCAATCACTTGGGCGGCTTTGCCTTTTACATAGCGAAGCGCTGCCAGTGTATCAGCGGTTTCGCCGGACTGGCTGACCAGAATGACGGCATCTCGCGCTCCAACCGGAGGCGAACGGTAGCGAAACTCGGAAGCGACGTCGATTTCAACCGGAATACCCGCGATTTGCTCAAACCAGTATTTCGCGACATTACATGCATAAAACGCGGTGCCACAGGCAACCAGAACGAGGCGGTCAAACTTGCTGAAATCCAGCCCGCCTTCGGGCACATTGATGGCGCTGTGATCGTGATTGAGATAATGCGAGAGCGCCAGCGCGATAACCGACGGCTGTTCAAAAATTTCTTTGGTCATAAAATGGCGGTGATTGCCTTTATCAACCAACATGGCATCCATATTCACCACCCGCTCGGCACGCGAAACAGGGTTATCGAGCGCGTCGTAAACCTGGTAACTGTTGCGGGTGAGCACCGCCCAGTCGCCCTCTTCGAGATAGGTAATCCGGTTGGTCACCGGGGCCAGAGCCATGGCATCCGAGCCGATATACATTTCCCCATCTCCGTGCCCGATGGCCAAAGGAGACCCGCGCCGCGCCGCGATCATCAGGTCCGTTTCGCCATCAAACAGAAATGCCAGCGCAAAGGCCCCTTCGAGCAGCTTGAGGGTCGCGGCCACTGCGGCCTGCGGGGTAAGCCCCTGATCGAGAAAATCATCCACCTGTTGGGCAACAACTTCACTATCGGTCTCGGAATTGAACACGCGGCCTTTGGCGATCAGAGCCTCACGCAGCGGGTGAAAGTTTTCGATAATGCCGTTATGGACCACGGCCACGCGCCCGGCGCGATGCGGGTGGGCATTGGCTTCGTTCGGGGCACCATGGGTGGCCCACCTTGTGTGCCCGATCCCGCTTTTGCCACTGACCGGAGATTTAGCCAAGGTGTGCTCAAGCTCTGAAAGCTTCCCGACAGCCCGCCGGTTCACCATGCCGTTTTCGCCAACCAACGCGACACCGGCACTGTCATACCCTCGATATTCCAGCCTTTTTAAAGCCTCTACCAGCACTGGCGTTACATCCGCCTTGCCCAAAATCCCAATAATGCCGCACATTTTATGTGTCCTTTTTCTGCTCGCCACCTTTTTGCGGCAAGCCCAGTGCGATTTCAACGCCAAATTGCGTGGTGAAATACAGATGACACAATACGTGAGACACTGATTGGGCTTCCAAATTTGTAGCGCTTGAGGCATAACGCCTCCACTTGGCAAACGGGAAAACAAAATGGCACGTGAATTGGCTAGGCTCGAAGTTTCACAGGGGCGGCGCATATTGGGCGTGGGCCTGCAAGGCGTGCTGGGATTGTTGCTCCTTTACATCGTGGCGGCTCAACCTTCGGGAAATGTTGCCGGCAGCTTCATCCTTGCCGCCATCGGTATTAGTCTCGTCTGGTTTGCGTGGCGGTTCTGGAAATCTACCGAAACCACACTAGTACTAACAACTGACGGCTTGTTTGACGGAAACGGGCGGTTTTTCTGCACGTTCAAAGATATCGAAAAACTGGATCGCGGTTTCTTTGCTTTCCGGCCCTCGGGTGGGTTTTTGATTGTGACAAAAGAACCGGTTCAACGCGGTTGGGCACCCGGGCTTTGGTGGGCATTTGGGCGGCGCATCGGCGTTGGAGGCTCCACCGGTCGACCGGCAAGCAAGCAGATGGCAGATATTATCAGCGTAATGTTAACAGAGCGCGGTGACGAAATCAGGGCGCAAAAACCCGAGTAGACAGGCAATGCACAAATGGAAACAATACGTGTAAAATTTGTTGATTTCTGGCCGGGTTTCGATGAGAAATCAAATTTTTTTACGAACTCGCTGAGTGACAAATACAACATCGAATATGTGTCTCAAGACCCTGATTATTTGGTGTATTCCTGCTTTGGGGATCAACACAAAAACTATACAAGTTTTGACTGTGTTAAAATTTTCTATACCGGCGAAAACGTCGTTCCGGATTTTAATGCCTGTGATTACGCGCTCGGGTTTGACCACCTTGAATTTGGCGAGCGCTATCTAAGATACCCTCTTTTTGGAACGCACGGAGGTTTTGAGGCAGTCAACAACCGCCTACCAATTAGCCAGCAGGATGTGGATAAGCGCACACGGTTTTGCAACTTCGTGTATTCAAATTGGCGGGCCGCGCCGATCAGGGACCAGATTTTCAAGAAGCTGAGCGCTTATAAACAGGTGGAATCAGCCGGAAAGTATTTGCGGAATGTACGGGTGGAAGGCGCTAGCATCACCTCCGGTCGTGGTGCCCCGAATGACTTCAACAAAATTGAACTCCAGAAAAATTACCGGTTTTCCATCGCCTTCGAGAATTCGGAGCATGACGGCTATTCAACCGAAAAAATTATGGATGCTTTTACCGCGCGCACCCTTCCGATTTACTGGGGGAACCCACTGGTGCTGCGTGACATCAACCCGGAATCTTTTATCAATGCCTATGACTTTGAGACGATGGACGACCTCGTTCAGGAAGTTATCAGAATTGACACCGACCCGACCGCTTATCTGGAAATGATAAACGCGCCGGTGTTTACGGATGAGCTTCTTGGCGCAGCCTTCGTTTCGCGATCAGGGAAAAGCATTTTTGGAGCAGATCGTGGCACAACCGCTCGACAAAGCGCGCAAACGGCCAAAAGCTGGCAATGCGCGGAGGGTTGAGACGGTCTTGGCAGCCAAACAGGGAAATGTTTTGCAGCAGCTCGTCAAACGGTGGAAACAAACGAAACCTGCACCTAACGTGTCCGGATATGATAAAATCCGTTAAGATCTTGGCTTAACCCGCTTGGTTGGCACGGCTGCCGACGGATCTTCGGGCCACGGGTGGCGGGGGTATCGGCCACGCATATCTTTGCGCACATCAGCGTAAGAGCTTTTCCAGAACCCCGGCAGATCACCGGTGGTCTGGACCGTGCGGCGCGCTGGCGAGAGCAGCTCGATTAGGAGCGGCAACCGGTCGGGGCCAACCGTTGGGTGGGTTGTAAGACCAAACATTTCTTGCAGACGCACAGAAACCATAGGCGGCTCGCTGGCATAATCGATGGCAAGGCGCGTGCCTGTTGGTGCGGTTATACTTGGCGGGGCAAGGCGGTCCAGCACCTGCTGCCCGTCCCATCCCAACCGGGCCTGTAGCGGCTCAAGGATATCGAGTTTCGCGATATCGGCCCGCGTGCGACATTGCCCCAGATAAGGCCCGAGCCAACTCTCAAGATCGGCCTCCAAAGCCGTATCATCCATAACGGGCAGGTCAGGGCCGCGGGCACGCAGCCATTCAACCCGCGCAACAAGGAAGCGTGCCGGTTTGCTCCAATGCAAACATCCGATGCCCATATCCCGAATGCCATCGATAACGGCCTTAACTACCGCTTCTTCTGGCGGATTTTGCCACCTGCGGTCTTCAATCGCGATAGCGCCAAGGCACCGCTGAAGACGGGCAACCACCATCCGGTCCCGTTTTGACCACTCGCAAAACGGCTCTTCAGAGACCCGATCTCCGTGCCATTCCATAACCTCGGATTCACGCACCGGGATTGCAAGGCGCAGCCGCGCCTCCCGCACATCTCCATCGAGATCAGCCGCAACAATCAACGGTGTTGATGAAAGCGGGTCCCCTTCCGGCATCACAGCGCCCTTGCCCCCGCTGAGCAGGTAGCGCCCCTTTCCGGTCGGCCGCAATTTGCCAATTCTGTCCGGATAGGCCAGCGAGAGAAGCCCGCCGATATCTGCCTTTTTCTTTACGGGTTTTTCAAACCGCTTCGCCTCTTTCCGGATCGTTTTCAAAGCCCCCGCATCCACGCGGTAAGGGTGGCGGTCGCGGAAGTGACGCTCGTTTTCCAGCGCCTCGATGCGCAGAGAAACATCGACAGGTGCCCCAGAGAGCGGATCACGTGCTTCCAGCAAAGCGGCCAGTAAAGAAGCGCGCTTGCCGCCCGCCTTCAGCAACATCTGCCCGAGGCGCGGATGCACCGGCAAAGCGGCCAGTGCCTTGCCGTGAGCTGTAATCTGCCCCCCGGTTTCAAGTGCACCAAGCGCCAAAAGCAAGCGTTGCGCCGATTTGAAAGCCCCTTCCGGCGGGGATGTAAGAAACCTCATTTCCGACGGGTCACTCACCCCCCAGAGTGCCAGTTCAAGCACCAGCGCCGTCAGGTCGGTGGCTTCGATCTCGGCCGGTGGGAAAGCCCGAAGTGCGCCCTCTTCCCCCGCTGACCAAAGCCGATAACAAATACCGGCTGCCACACGGCCCGCGCGCCCCTGCCTTTGTGTCGCTTCGGCACGGCTCACACGCTCGGTAACCAACCGGGACATGCCCGCGCCCGGGTCAAACCGGCTGCGCCGCGCTTTGCCGCCATCAACCACCACCTGGATATCCGGGATAGTCAGAGAAGTTTCGGCAATCGAGGTCGCCAACACCAGTTTTCGCCCCTCCCTGAGCGGGCTTAACACACGGCGTTGCTCTTTAAACGGCATCGCACCATAAAGCGGCATAACCTTAACGCCCTTGCGCTCGCCCAATAGGGACGCAACACGACGGATCTCCCCCGCACCCGGCAAAAAAGCAAGAATACCACCCGAGGTTTCTTGCAAGGCTTGCTGGATGAGAGCGGCCATAGATGTTTCAAACCGGACCTTTCCGGTTGCTCGCGGCAAATAGCGGGTCTCGACCGGAAAGCTGCGACCTTCGGCGGTGACAATCTCGGCCCCGATCATCTCCGCAACGGGCTTTGCGTCCAGCGTGGCTGACATCACTAGCAACGCCAAATCTGGGCGCAGGGCTTCACGCACTTCAAGACAAAGCGCCAAGCCAAGATCCGCGTGAAGAGAGCGCTCGTGAAACTCGTCAAAAATAACGCAATCGATGCCGGAAAGCTCTGGGTCAGACTGAACCATTCGCGTTAAAATACCCTCGGTCACAACCTCTACCCGCGTTTGCGCCGAAGTTTTGCTTTCACCCCGCACCCGGTATCCAACTGTTTCTCCGACCTTCTCCCCCATACCCTCGGCCAACCGCTCGGCTGCGGCACGGGCAGCAACACGGCGGGGTTCAAGCATTAAAATGCGGCCAGAGCAAAATCCGTTTTCCCATAAAAATGCTGGCACACGCGTGGTTTTCCCCGCGCCCGGCGGAGCTTGGAGCACAGCGCAGCGGTTTTTAGTGAGCGCCCGCAATAACTGCGGCAAAATTGGTTCAATAGGAAGGTTGGACTTCATGAATGGCTCAAAGGTTATCTTCTTTCCTGAATCGAAATTTTCTTACAATAAGGATATTTCCTCAAATTCCCACCACAGGTTTATTTAAAGGCCAAACCGTGAAGATACAGCAATATCCGTGCAAATATCTTATATGAAACTCAAGGGGAAAGATTTTCCTACGCCGTAAATTCGTAGGCTACACTGGCAGGGGCTAAGAGACTCGAACTCTTGACCTACGGTTTTGGAGACCGTCGCTCTACCAACTGAGCTAAACCCCTATACAGTGCAGCGATGGGATAGCGCTTGTTGCGAGCTGATGCAAGCGGGAATGGGTGGAATTTTGTTCAAAGCAGGGAATCGATGAAGCGCTCTGCATTTTGTTGCCACTGATCCGGTTTGCCTGCTGCGTTTTGAGCGATCCGGACTAGCGCCTCACGGTCTTCGTTTAGCTTTTGCAGAGTGGCAACCGCATCAGCAACCACATGTCCGGCCGCAAGAGAATGCCGGTTTCACCATCGGTAATGGCTTCATTAACCGCGCCCACATCGCTCGCCAACACAACCACGCCAGCGCGCTGGGCTTCCAGAATGGTGAGCGGTAACCCCTCATCTCGCGACGGCAGGATCAAGACATCAATGGATGCATAGAACTCATCCAGCCCGGCGCGGCTTTTGATAGGCGGAGCAGGTTTCAGCCATTCCGGAAATTCAACTGGCTCGCCGAGCACCGCACCCCCGGTTGCTTTAAAGTCAATTTCATTGCGCAGAACTTGAGCCACTTCGATGAACTTTTCGACCTGTTTTTGCGGGTCAAACCGGCCCAGAAAACCTACGCGAATCCTGTCGGCAGGCGCCTCGCGCTTTGTTGGACCTTTTTCGACGTAACCCGGACCATTTGGAAGCGGCAGCAATTTATTGCGAGGCACCCCCTGCGCCGCCATTCGGGTTGCAAGCTGGTTCGAACAAGTGAAGATTTTGTCGCACTCCGCCTCGTGGCTGACCGAAACATAAGGCGAACCGCTGCTTCTGCCATAAACTGTGCGCTCGGTCATGTGTTCCCAGTTTGCCGTTTTAATGCCGTGCCTTCCGAGCGCAGCAAGCCCATGGAACATTACGCCGGCACCACAATTAACCACGGCATCCATCTGCGTTAACGGGCCTAAAGCATCTCCCAACACCTCATCACCGGGGTGCTCGGAACCGCTTGCGCCGAGGTATCTAGGCCCCTGCCAATCCCTCAATGCCGCATGGTTGAGAACCCAGATTTTGCTGAACGGTTCAAACATCCAGTCGGCGGCGTCTAATCTATCGTTCCCATAGATAAACAAGTGGCAGAAAATGCCTTTTGAGACCAATTCTCGCGCCAGCGCAACCAAGCACTTCTCTATGCCGCCGAAATGAAAAACCTGTATCACAAACCCCACATGCCGCCCTTCCGGCAGGGGCGAAAGAGCGGGCCGACCACCTGCATTGTGTTTGATGACAGCCTCGCGAACCGGAACATAGGCTTGCGCACGCCAGTTTCGGTATTGCGAAGAAGACACTTGCGACATGGGTGACAGGATTAACCTGCCAACCACGTCCATCAGTGCATCAAGGGCTGATCCGCTTTCTTTTCTGTGTTCCGGCAGTTCGATAGTTATGGGAACAACCGACACATTTTCGATCAGATAGGAGATAATGTTCTCCATTTCGCCCTGATCCAGCGCCGCGTTCAGGTGATGCACCGAGATCGCAATAATGTCGCAACCGGCAAGGAGCGCGCCCTCAGAGTCTCGGGTTTTTGACCCGATCGAAAAATTGCGGGACCCGTCAGTTAAGGTGACAGCCGCTGCGGGGCTATCTCGCAGAGCCCCTTCCAATTGATAAAAGCAGCTATCTAGCAGCTTGGCGTCTTCCAGATATTTCAGCGCTTCGGGCGCATAAAAAACCAGCATTGGCGGAAACCGGCTTTCGGCCGGATTCGCGCGATTGTTAAAAACCCGCGCGATGAACTGCTCACCGGTTATCTGGCCGGATACTGCGGGCTCTGACCCGATAGAAAATTCACCGTTTGTGCTGACCATGGCAAAACGGGGCCACTCCGCGTTCCAGGCATCGGACAATCTTTTTGTACTGAACAACCAAGCATGTTTTTTCTCGATTTGTGCCAGAATTGCAGCGTCAAAGTCTCTGGCATCCGCCGCTATATGCGCTCGAAAACGCACGGTGCTTTGCGTGATCGGTTCGCCCGTAAAACCTTGCTTGGCGGCCCCAAGCCAGAAATCCCAACTTGCTGCACGCCCTGCAAACGAGGGGTCAAACCGCAATCCAGTTTCAAATACTTTGCGCCGCACCAGCCCGCCGGTTTCGCAATACCCCCCTGCCGCCAGCAACGCCAGCGACCACGCCCCACCGTTTGAGATATTGGCCTCAACGCCAAACCGGTCAACTTGAGGAAAAAACCACCCCGCTTCGCTTTTATCCGCCAGCAATTCGCCAAAAACCGCGAGCGCGTTGGGGTCAAGCCGGTTCTCTGCATCTAGAAAGAAGATCGCGTCGGTCTCCGGATCTTTCAACGCAAATTCGACTCCGGCATTGCGCGCCCTGCTCAGGCCTTGACGGGCTTGGCTCAAAAGCGTGATTTGGTCGGGATAAGCGGCGTTCCAGCTTTCTAGACAGCGCCGGGTTTCTTCACACTCACACCCGTCATTTACCAGAATGATCCGGAAATCGGGCCCATGCCGTTGTGCCACACAGGAGCGGATGGCTTCGTCCGCCAANGCCGGCAGGCGCCTTACAGGAATGATGACCCCGATTTTAGCCATTTACCCAACCACCGGACAGATCTCTAACCCACGAATAAACACACTTGCGACAGGTGAAGGCGCCNGNAATTTNACGTAGATATCAACCGGACCGGGCGAAGGAATGTCAAGATCACATTGCCCGTGGCACTCTGCCTGTAAATAGATCGGACGTGCATTTGACTCTTCCGACAACGAGATCGAAAGCCTTGCGGTTTCAGGGCCGAAGTTCTGGGCAAAGATAGCAACATTTGCCGCAGCGGAGATAGGCACAGCTTTGAAAACCAAATCCAGCCGGCCATTATGTGCCGGAAGGAGCGCGAATGCGTCGCGCCCACGCAAGCGCTTGACGCGCCCGCCACCTTGCACCTGCGGGTCGGGCAGGTCCGAGGCCGGAATGATGTGTCGTTGCGGCCCCGGTTTGGTTTCCGGCACACGAACACCCGGCAACCCCTTCC
>JGI24025J20009_10001543_pt1 | contig 17301 bp, 12 predicted proteins | sample Cruoilmetagenom3_FD_20009 | JGI IMG/M metagenome (IMG submission 20009) | reverse complement strand
ACTCGGTTCTGTAAAAGGGAAAAAAGCGGGTCTAAAGCGAACTTTTCGGTTCTTCCCGAATATTCTATGCATAAATACGATTAAAACACCTTTTAAGTCACCAAAAGTAATATTTTTATCAACTGCCAAACCTTCTATTTGATGAAACATAGGGGAGTGAGTACTGTCTGTAGAATCGCGTCGATAACATTTCCCGGTAGCGATAATTCTTATCGGAGGTTTTTGCTTTTCCATGACTCTAATTTCTACCGGTGAAGTATGTGTTCGCAGTAAAATTTCATTGTTAATAAAAAAAGAATCCTGGTTATCACGTGCCGGATGGTCTTTGGGAATATTAAGGGCTTCAAAATTGTAATAATCTAATTCGATTTCCGGTCCTTCTTCAATTTTAAATCCAAGACCTAAAAATACTTCTTCAATTTCTTTTAATATTAGCTGGATGGGATGAATGGTTCCCCTATCTATTCTTTTTCCTAAAAGGCTAATATCAATACCTTCACTTTTTATCCTTTTTTCTTTTTCTGACCTTACTATTTCTATTGTTTTATTCTGAATTAATTCTTCAATTTCTTTTTTATGCTGATGTAACAATTTCCCTATTTTTGGTCTCTCCTCTTTGGAAAGCGATCCCAATTTTCGTAGTAAAAGTGTTAATTCTCCTTTTCTTCCCAAACATTCAATTTTAATTTTTTCGATATCTTTAATTTTTTTTACAATTTTTACTTCGAGGTTAATTTTATTTCTAATTTCTTTTATTCTTTTTTCCAATATTTTCCCCTCCTTCGCATTTCAACATATACTTTTTACAAAATAAAAAAGGTTTATAATTTTCTTCTCCTTTTAAAGGGACGAAAATTATAAACCTTTTCCGCGGTACCACCCTTTTTAATTTGCTAATTTTTGCAAATCCATACTCTTTTCCTTTTAACGGTGGTAACCCGGCGAAACTTACTCTAATAAAATTTCGGTTTGCAGTTACAAAGTGAATTTCGGTTGTAATTTCTTCCTAAAAGTAAAAAAATAAAATTACAACCTACTTATCTTTGTCATATCTTTTAATATTGCTCTATAAACGGATAATTTATATAGCAATACAATTAATTTACACTTTCTTTTGCAATATTGGCAATACTTGTAAACGCATTTTGATCGTTAACTGCCAGTTCAGCCAATATTTTTCGGTTAATGATTACGCCGGCATCCTTAAGTCCTTTTATAAATTTATTATAAGATAAACCTTCGTTTCTCGCGGCAATACCAATACGGGTAATCCATAAACTTCTAAAATCTCTCTTTCTCGCTCTCCTGTCTCTATAAGCATAAGAAAGAGATTTTAACATAGCCTCATGGGCAGTTCGATAAAGTTTGCTTTTTGCACCCCAAAATCCCTTTGTTAGTTTTAATACTTTCTTTCTTCTTTTTCTTGAGGCAACATTATTTGTCGCTCTTGGCATTCTATTCACTCCTTATTTCATTGTGTCTTGAATAATAATTTATTTATTAGATAATTTTTAATTTTTTTTTAAATACTAACTATAAGGTAATAATGCTTTGACTCTACTGGTCTCGGCTGCACTTACAAATGTTGACTTCCTTAAATTTCTTTTTCGCTTAGTTGATTTTTTAGTTAATATATGACTTTTATAAGCCTTTGCTCTTTTTATTTTTCCAGACTTGGTTATGGAAAATCTCTTTTGTGAGCTTTTGTGTGTTTTCATTTTCGGCATAAATATTTTACCTCTTTCTTGGTGATATTGTTATTGTTTCGGCATTAGAACCAGTATCATGTTTCTTCCTTCTAATTTTGGTTGTTTGGTAATTTTACCAAGCTCTTCTGAATCTTCAATAATCCGATCTAACAGTTTTCTTCCTAATTCTACATATCTCATTTCTCTTCCCCTAAACATAACCGTAACCTTTACCTGATTCCCATCTTTTAAAAATTTACATAAATTTTTCACTTTAAAATTGTAATCATGGTCACCTATGTTGGGACGTAGTTTTACTTCTTTCATCCCGCTGTTCTTTTGCTTTTTCTTTCCGCTTTTTTCCTTCTTACCTTGAGCGTATTTAAATTTGCCATAATCAATAATTCTACAAACCGGAGGATCGGCACCCGGAGCAACTTCAACTAAATCCAAACTTTCCTTTTCTGCTAGTTCTAAACCCTCTTTTTTACTCATTACTCCTAATTGGTTTCCTTCAGAACCGATAAGTCTTATAGTTTTTGCTCTAATTTTTTCATTTATTCTTAATGTTGGTGTTGACTTGATACTTATTTTCCTCCTTTGCATCAATTAAAAATACTTAATAGATTATTCTTCACAAATTTAATCAGTCATTTAGCTTTTGTAAATACAAAAAAATATCAATAAAGTATAAAAGTAATTTTAGTTCATACTATTTATATATCTTATGGCATTTTTTAGAAACTATAGCATATTCTTTGTTTATAGTCAATACAAAAGACGGTATCGAGTATTGAGTATATAGTATCGAGTTAAGAAAAAACCGGGAAGAAAAGAAAAAAATAGAAAAAATACCTTTTTCTTTTACCTAATTGCCCCATTAAAGTGTACACTAACAAAAGAAAGTAATGAGTAATGAGTAATGAGTAATAAGTGATAAGTAATAATTAACTATCACTAAATTTCACGCTAGCTAACTTGTTAGCAAAGAAAATACAGAGAATACAATATATAGTTATTGCCCGAAAAGTTAAATATATCATTGAGTAGTAAAGCATATCGAGTTAAAAGATAAAAAATAGCCCAAAAAACCAAAATAAAAACGTGTACGATTTACTCCAAAAATAAAAGAAAGAAAATAAACTACCTGTTCAACTAATTATATAACAGTTTGGATTATATTTACCAATTAATTTTACCGTAATTTTTTATCTTTAATTTCTTTTAATCTATCCTTCACAAATTTTTCTATCTTCATTTTTCCTAAATCCCCTTCTCCTCTTTTTCGAACGGAAACCACATTGTTTTCTAATTCCTTATCTCCGAATATCAACATGTAAGGAATTTTTTCCATCTCAGCCTTTCTTATTTTAGCACCAATTTTATCATTTATTTCATCAAATTCCACCCTGATATTATTTTCTTTTAATATTTTTACAATTTTTTTACCATAATCAATGTGTCTATCGGCAATAGGTAATAATTTTACTTGCACGGGAGCCAGCCATAATGGAAATGCTCCGGCATAATTTTCGATAAGGATTCCGATAAATCTTTCAATGCTCCCTAAAATAGTTCGATGCAACATGACCGGTCTTTCCTTTTCGCCTGCTTTATTGATGTAATAGAGATCAAATTTTTCCGGCATATTAAAATCTATCTGTATCGTTCCGCATTGCCAGTTTCTACCGATGCAATCTTCAAGGTGGAAATCAATTTTCGGTCCGTAAAATGCTCCATCTCCTTCGTTGATAGTATAATTTATCTTCTTCTCTATTAAAGTTTCTTCCAAACTATTAGTTGCTTTTTCCCAAATTTCGTCAGAGCCCATGGCGTTTTCCGGTTTAGTGCTGAGTTCTACACGGTAATCGAATCCAAAAGTCTTGTATATACGATCAGTTAAATCGATTACACCTTTTATTTCATCTTTAATTTGTTCAGGTGTCATAAATATATGTGCATCATCCTGGGTAAAGCATCGTACTCTAAAAAGACCGTGGAGCACTCCGGATAATTCATGTCTGTGTACTAATCCCAATTCTCCCATTCTAAGAGGTAAATCCCTATAACTGTGTAAACCACATTTATAAATTAAAATTCCTCCCGGGCAATTCATCGGTTTAATGGCGTAATCTTCTTCGTCTATTTTAGTAAAATACATATTTTCTTTATAATGATCCCAATGGCCGGATTGAATCCATAATGATTTATTTAAAATAATTGGAGTTTTTACTTCAGTATAGCCGGCTTTTTGATGCTCTTCTTTCCAATAATCCTCTAAAATATTTCGTAAAACCATTCCTTTGGGGTGAAAGAAAGGAAATCCGACACCCTCTTCGTGAAAACTAAATAATTTCAAACTTTTTCCAATTTTTCTATGGTCTCTTTTTTTCGCTTCTTCCATTAATTTTAAGTAATCATCCAGGGCAGATTTTTTATTAAAAGATGTTCCATAAATACGTTGTAACATTTTATTTTTTTCGCTACCCCTCCAATAGGCACCAGCAATACTTAAAAGTTTAAAAGCTTTTAATTTTTTAGTTGAAGGAATATGAGGACCTCTGCATAGATCCATAAAATCTCCTTGTTGATATAGTGAAACCTTGTCATCTGTAATATCATTTAAAAGCTCTAATTTATATATTGCATTTTTCTCTGCGAATATTTTCTCTGCTTCTTTTTTTGTTATTTCCGTTTTTTTAAAAGGAAAATCCTTTTCAGTAATTTCCTTCATCTTTTTCTCAATTGCAATTAAATCTTCCGGAGTAAAAGGGCGGTCTACTTCAAAGTCATAATAAAATCCATCTTTTATTGCAGGGCCAATTGCAAATTTTGCTTTCGGAAATAATTTTTTTACTGCCTGAGCCATTATATGAGAAGTACTGTGATGAAATATTTCTTTTCCTTCAGGTGAATCAAAAGTAATAATTTCAATTTTATCATCATTTTCAAGTAAATAATTTAAATCTCTTTTTTCTCCGTTTACTATTCCTGCCAGTGCTTCTTTCCCCAGCCTTGGACTAATTTTTACAGCTGCATCATATAATGTAGCACCTTCTTTTAACTTTATTTCCGAGCCATCCATTAAAAGAATTTTCATATCTAACATTTTTCTACCTCCTTAATCTAAAAAAACTAAAATAGCTTCTCTTCCTTTATTAATAAAAGGACGAGAAGCTAGTATACTGCCTCGCGGTTCCACCTTTTTTAGTTAATATTATTAACTCACCTTGAATATCTTTAACGGTCATTTCCGCCTGATTTTACTTTTAATTATTTTCAAATCAGGATTTTACATAGAAAGGGTATTTGATTAATCTTTTTTGTAGATAATTACACCTTTCCTATATCTACTCTCTTCGTAAAAAATTAATCTACTATTTTCTACATTTTTTATATTTTCTAAATGGTGGGCGGTACTGGATTCGAACCAGTGACTTCTTGCGCGTCGAGCAAGCATTCTACCACTGAATTAACCGCCCGCATGTCCAGAATCTGAATCATGAATAATTAAATGGAGGCGGCACTCGGATTTGAACCGAGGATGAAGGATTTGCAGTCCTCTGCCTTCCCACTTGGCTATGCCGCCAAATTTAATTAATGAACGTGGAGCGGAAAACGGGATTCGAACCCGCGACCCTCGCCTTGGCAAGGCGATGCTCTACCACTGAGCTATTTCCGCAAAAATAACTGAAATATGGTGCCGAGACCCAGAATTGAACTGGGGACACGCGGATTTTCAGTCCGCTGCTCTACCGACTGAGCTATCTCGGCACTTGAATCGCCTTATAAACGATATATAAAAAATGGCGGGGCCGACGAGGTTCGAACTCGCGATCTCCTGCGTGACAGGCAGGCGTGTTAAACCAGACTGCACTACGGCCCCACACAACAATATATATTTGGTAGGCGGAACAGGGCTTGAACCTGTGACCCCTGGCTTGTAAAGCCAGTGCTCTCCCAACTGAGCTACCCGCCCACGGTTTTTACTACGCAAAAGATATTATAACATCTCTTTTTTTCTTTGTCTATAATAATTATAGCAAAATGTTTAGAAATTTTGTAAAAATATTTACATAACTGACAAGCCGGATATACCTAATTTTCCAAATTACCAATTGCCTTTAACAATTAAGAATTTGAAAGTCAGAGAATAGAATCTTTTCTATTTTTTGACTTTCAAATTCCAATAGAAGTCGGGACCCCTGTCCTACGAGAGGAAGGATTGCTTCCTTTATTTATTCTGACTCTTAAATTCTCTTTCCTTAACTAACTAACCAGGTAACCGGCTAACTAACTAACAAAATTTCTTTCTTCACTATATGTTTGATACTAAATACTGTTTTAAAATGGAATATCATCTTCTGAAATCGCAGTGTCTTCTTCTACGACTTCATTGGAAATATCTTCCTTTTTCTCTAACTTATTTCCCTGTTCATTAAAACCGCCATCTTTAATCAAATCTAAAAATTGCACAGTCCGTGCATTAATTTCAAAAGAAACTCTTTTATTTCCGTCCTTATCCTGCCAATTATTTGATCTTAATTCACCATTTACAGCTACTCTTCTACCTTTTTTTAAAAATTGCGAGCAATTTTCAGCCTGTTTTCCCCAGGTTGTAATATTTATAAAGAGAACATTATCCACATTATTCCCTTCCTGATTTTTGTAAGTTCTATTTATAGCAATGCCAAATTTACATACTCCTGTTCCACCGGGCGTATATCTCAATTCCGGGTCCCTGGTTAATCTCCCAATACCAATAAAACTGTTTAAATCACCAAAAGCCATAATAATATTTCCTCCTTTATTGTTTTAAAAACAATTTATTATTTTCTATATTTATCACAGCAACGCTTTTTATTACAATAGATCACATTATAATCTTAAACACCGTACACATCGCGTGCAAACACAAGGTCTGCCCCTACTTTTTTTCCTGTATTTTCCTTTCTTCACTATACGCTAAACACTATCCGCTATTTCTTATTATTTTACCACAATATTAACCAGTTTCCCAGAAACAACAATTACTTTTACAATTTCTTTTCCGTATGTTCTATCTTTTATCTTTGGTAAAGAAAGTGCCTTTTCTTTTAATTCTTCATCATTACATGAAGCAGGTACCATTAATTTATCCCTTAATCTTCCGTTAATCTGAACAATGATAAGCTTTTCTTCTTCTTCCAATAAATCAACATCATATTTAGGCCATGACATAAGATATAAACTTTCCGTATGACCCATTTCCTGCCATAATTCTTCCGAAAAATGCGGGGTAATGGGAGCTAATAACCTAATAATAGCATCTAATGCTTCTCTCAAAATAAATATATTGTTACTACTACTAACATCTCTAGTTAATTCAAATTTATATGTTTCATTGACTAATTCCATAATCGCACTGATTGCAGTATTAAAATGGAATCTCTTTTCAATATCTTCGGTTACTTTTTTAATGGTTTGATGAATTTTTTGCCTTAATTTTTTTGCCGGGAAATTAGTAATATTAGAAACATTATCTTTAATATTAGCTATCTTTTCCATATTTTCCAAATTATTATAAACTAATCGCCAAACACGGTTTAAAAAACGAAAAGCACCTTCCATGCCTTTATCAGTCCATTCCATATCCACTTCCGGAGGACTGGCAAATAGAATCATTAAGCGAGTGGCGTCAATTCCATATTTGGAAAATATCTCTCCGGGAGTAACAACATTGCCTTTTGATTTAGACATTGCCGCACCGTCCTTACATACCATTCCCTGAGTAAAAAGTCTTTTAAATGGTTCTTTAAAATTAACATGTCCCATATCATATAAAGCTTTGGTAAAGAATCGGGAATATAATAAATGTAATATGGCATGTTCGACTCCACCAATATACTGATCCACCGGCATCCAATATTTTAATTCTTCTTTATCAAAAGGTACTGTTTCGCTTGTAGGGGAACAATATCTAAGATAATACCATGAAGAACAGACAAATGTATCCATCGTGTCCGTTTCTCTTCTTGCTTTATGACCACATATCGGGCAAACAGTATTTACGAATTCTTCACTCCCTTCCAAAGGAGACATACCGGTTGGTTTAAAATCAACAACTTCTGCCAATAAAACCGGAAGATCTTCTTCCGGAACAGGGACAATACCGCATTTAGGGCAATAGATTATCGGAATGGGAGCACCCCAATAACGTTGTCTTGAAATGAGCCAATCTCGTAATCTATAATTAATTTCTTCTTTTCCTGATCCTTTTTTCTTAAGAAAATCAATCATCATTTCTAAAGCTTTAGTACTTGGCAAGCCATTATATTTTCCGGAATTCACCATAATTCCCTTTGCTTCAAACGCTGCTTCCATATCTTCAGAAGATATTTTTTCACCTTCCGGCTGAATAACAACTCTAATCGGCAATTGATACTTTTTAGCAAACTCAAAATCCCTTTGATCATGAGCAGGAACCGCCATGACAGCACCTGTTCCATATCCCATCAACACGTAATTCGCTAACCATACAGGAATTTCCTCACCATTCATAGGATTTACGACATATTTCCCGGTAAAACATCCTCTTTTTTCCAGTGCAGTTGATATCCTATCTACGGCGCTCTCTTTTTCTACTTCTTTTTTAAATTTTTTAATTTTATCTTTGAACGTAGAACCTTCTATTAGTTCTTCTACTAAAGGGTGTTCGGGAGCCAGTAAAAAATAAGTAACGCCGAAAAGTGTGTCCGGACGAGTGGTAAAAACCGGTATGATTTTATCACTTCCCTTCACGGGAAAATCAACCCTTGCCCCTTCGCTTCTTCCTATCCAATTTCTTTGCATGGTCAATACTTTTTCCGGCCATTCTTCCAGGGATTCTATATCGTCAAGTAATCTCTGGGCATATTCAGTAATTTTAAAAAACCATTGGGATAATTCTTTTTTAATTACCTCTGTTCCACATCTTTCACATTCTCCATCTACCACTTGTTCATTAGCTAACACTGTTGAACAAGATGGGCACCAATTCACTACAGCTTTTTCCTTATATGCCAATCCGTTCTTAAATAATTGTAAAAAAATCCACTGTGTCCATTTATAATAATCCGGTTGGCAAGTTGATATTTCTCTATCCCAATCATAACTGATTCCCATTTTTATTAAAGTGTTTTTCATCTTTTGGATATTGTTTTTAGTCCAAATTGAAGGATGAATTTGATTCTTTATTGCGGCATTCTCAGCGGGTAATCCAAAAGCATCCCACCCCATAGGATGAAGTATGTTATATCCCTGAAAATATTTATATCTTGCAACTACATCACCGATAACATAATTTTTAACATGCCCCATGTGCGGTTCACCTGAAGGATAGGGAAACATTTCTAATACATAATATTTTGGTTTTTCGGGATTCATTGTTGCTTTAAAAAATTTCTTTTCCTTCCAAAATTCCTGCCACTTCTTTTCAATTTTACTAAAGTTATAGGTTTCTTCCATTTAAATTCCTCCTTAAATACAAAAACCCCGCCTCAAGTAATTAATCAAATTACGAGGGACGAGATTTTTCTCGTGGTACCACCCTTTTTTAGTAGTATACTAATGGTGGAGCTGGCGGGAATCGAACCCGCGACCTCCTCCACGCCAAGGAGGCGCGCTCCCGACTGCGCTACAGCCCCACACCATACTACTCTTATCATACAATTAACGCTTGCTAAACGTTGCAAACTAGTTAAATTTCATATTTTTCATTTACAAAACTTAAAGGTGAGTTTAAGGGTTTTTGTTGCATACCCTTCATTCCTTCGCACTGTTTTTTTTTATTTAATTCGTTTTAAGTATAATTTAAATGGTATTAAAAGTCAATACAAAATTTATTAAATTCATAATTAAAACTTAAGGAAATTTGTAAGGAAATTTGCAGATATGGCCTATAGAAAATGATAAATTCTTTAGGAAATAAATAGTTTTTGACGATAAACAATGGTTGCTTTTACAACTTTTGTAATTCACCTAAAAAATTTATCACTGGAATCGAAAAAGTGATGATAAAAAAAATCAAACTTTAACTGGTAATGATTATTTTATCATAAATAAAGAGATAGTAGGTATTTTTACTAATAAAGGCTTTGGAAAAAATATCACCTATATTAACGCAATTTTTCAATTGGTGAGTGAAACTACTTCTACATTCAAAAAAGCGCCATTTATTTCGATGTCCAGCTCTTCTTTCCTTTTACCATATTCCTGATTCACATAAACCTGTTCATTTATTTTAATAAAACCTGTGACTTCTGAGTTTACTGTTGGAAATCGGGGGAATTTTATCCTGGTACCAAAAGAATAGGGAATTTTTAATACAACTTTAGATGCACCAACATCAATTTTTATTTCGGATTTCTTCCTTAAACTTCCGGAAAAATCAAAAGTATATAATCCTGCACCTCCCTTAAAATCCATTTTATCGAAATTCGCATTAGCCAATCCTGATATACTTAAAGTAGATGCACCTGTTTTAATATTAATTTTTTTTAAATTTACCTTGTTCGGCTGGTTAAATAAAATATTTGTGCTACTGGCTCCGGTAATTAAAGAAAACTCTTCTACCTGCAAATTTGACAGGTCAATATTTCCATTATAAGTTGCCGCATTAATATTTATTTTTAATGGGATATTGACAGGTAATTTTAAATCCCAAATATTCTGAAGCGAAAACATAAAACCTATATTTTTATTAATACTTTGGGATAAATCCAGGATACCTTTTTTTTCAAATATACCATAGTGTATTTGAGGTTTTAATATTCCATTTTTATAATGAAAATTACCTTTAAAAATACTGTCTTCTCCATGGCCCAAGTTAAGCCCTCCTATGCCGAATTTTACATCAAGTGCCATGGATTCTACTTCGCCTAAAGAAATGACCTGCTCTTTGGGAATTTCAGCATCTGCAGTTGAGTTTAAGGGAAAAATGAATAAAATAAATAATAAGATGAATATCAATATTAATCGTGAATATNTTTCATATATAAATACTTTCATATTTTTNACCTTACTTACTAAAATATACCCCCTATTACCTTTCTCATCTCCTGCTACGTTAATGAAGAAAGAAAAAAATAATAAATTTAACCAATAAAAAATAAAGTGCAGGGGAAATTGTTAATTCTTCGCCTGCACTTATAAATAAAAACACATCTTATTAGTTCTTGCAATAAATTATTATGTTAAATAGTTATGTTATTCTGCAAAATAATAAATCAAGTAAGCAATAGCTCCTATTATTGCTGCCCACCAGTACCAAGCTAATTCTGATAACCAATCCATATATCACACCTCCTTTTTTTAATGTTGAAATTAAAAAAATTACATTTATTTATTTCACTTTATATATTCTATATTTAATTTAAAAGTCCTTCTTTTTTTTTAATATTTTTTAAAATATTTTATTATTTTTCTTCTTCCTTGGCTTTTTCAATTATTTCCTGAGCTATATTTCCGGGGACTTCTTCATAATGGGAGAATTTAAGGGAAAAATTTCCTCTCCCCTGGGTCATTGAACGTAAATCAATGGCATATTTAAATATTTCCGCCTGGGGTATTTTTGCTTTAATCGATTGTTTCCCTTTTACTGTTTCTTCCATTCCCATAATTTTTCCTCTCTTGCTATTTAAATCTCCAATAATATCGCCCATATATTCTTTGGGAACCAGGACTTCTATATCCATAATCGGTTCTAATAATACCGGATCTGCTTTAACAGCTCCTTTTTTAAATGCCATTGAACCTGCCACTTTAAATGCCATTTCCGAGGAATCTACCGGATGGTAACTTCCATCATAAACAATTGCTTTCATATCTATGGTTGGATAACCGGCCAGTACTCCGGTTTTCATGGCTCCGATAACTCCTTTTTCTACTGCAGGACGATATTGACGTGGAATAACCCCACCTACTATCTTGTCCTCAAATTCAAACCCTTTAGCTCTTCCTAAAGGCTTAAGCTCTAACCAGCAATGTCCGTATTGTCCGCGGCCACCGGATTGCTTCTTATATTTTCCTTCAATTTTCACACTTTTACGAATTGTCTCTTTGTATCCTACTTTGGGAGTCGTTCTATCAACTTCGACTCCAAATTTACTATGCATGGTGTCAATAACTACATCCAAATGCGATTCTCCCATACCAGCCAATATTGTTTCTCCGGTATCATTGTCCCTATATACTTTTACAGTAGGATCTTCATCGATTATTCTACTTAAAGCAGTGCTTAATTTATCCTCGTCTCCCTTGGTTTTGGGTGAAATAGCCATCATCATGATTGGTTCCGGATATTCTATCTTTTCAAAAATTACCGGTTTGTTCTTATCACAAAGTGTATCTCCGGTAGTAGTATTTTTTAATTTTGCCACAGCTCCGATATTTCCGGCGCAAATTTCGGAAATCATATTCTGATTTTTCCCTTGCATTTTATAAATTTTTCCAACCTTGTTATCAACATTTTTCGAAGAATTAAAAATGTTGGAATCCCCGGAAAGCTTCCCGGAATATACCCTGAAATATGTCAAATTTCCCACATAAGGATCAGCTACTGTTTTAAAAATAATTGCGGAAAAAGGAGCATCAGTGGTATTCTCTATCAACTCCTCTGCAGTATTATCTCCATTTTTAACGGAAACAGAAGGCATTTCAGCCGGGGAAGGTAAATATTCACATACAAAATCCATCAGAGATTCTATCCCCAAATTCATAGTAGCAGAACCGCAAAGAATAGGGATAATTTTTCTCTCTCTTATGCCAATTTTCAAACAAGATGTAATTTCATCATCGCTCAATGTTTCCCCATCTAAATATTTCATTAAAATCTCATCATCAAATTCTGCAACAGCTTCCACTAATTGATTACGATAAGATTCGACTTCCTCCTTCATGTCCTGAGGAATTTCCTGCTCTTCAAATATCGGTCTTTCTCCATTTGATTTTTCATAAATCTGAGCCTTCATTTTGATTAAATCAACAACACCCTTAAGATTATCTTCTTTTCCGATAGGCAATTGCACCGAAACAGCAGATGAACCAAAAATTTTATTAATCATGTCCTTTGTACGGTAGAAGTCAGCTCTCTCTCGATCCATCTTATTAATAAAAATTGTTTTAGGAATTTTATATTCTTCAGCAAAATCCCACACTTTTTCAGTTTGTACTTCTACTCCGGATACTCCACATACAACTAACACTGCATTATCTACAACTCTAAGACTTGCTTTAGTATCAGTAATAAAATCAAGATATCCCGGAGTATCTATAATATTTATTGTGCAATTTTTCCAATTTAAAAACGCAAATGCAGAATTAATGGTTATCCCTTTTTTTATTTCCCGAGTATCGTAATCTGTCGTTGTATTCCCCTGTCCTATATTTCCTAATCGTGTAATCATTTTTGAATCATAAAGCATCGCCTCTGTAAGAGAAGTTTTTCCGGAATCACCATGTCCTACCAAAGCTATATTTCGTATTTCATTTATACCATACTTGGTCATTCAAAACTGTCCTCCTAAATTTTGATAATTTTTCTATTTATTAATTTATTGACTATAATTCTACCAGATATATTTAAATATATCAAAGAAAATTATTCCCTTTTACAATGTTATTGCTTTTGATTTTTGAGTTAATATATTTTGTAAAATTTCACCGGCACGATAGGAACTTCGCACCAAAGGACCGGATATTACATGTTTAAATCCCAAAGACATTCCGATTTTTCTGTATACTTCAAATTCGTCCGGATGAATATATTCTTTTACTCTTAAATGTTTAGGAGATGGTCGCAAATATTGGCCGATAGTTAAAAGATCACAATTTACCTTTCTTAAATCTTTCATCGCCATTACTACCTCTTCTTTTTCTTCTCCCAATCCTAACATAATCCCTGATTTTGTAATAATATCCTCATTGCCCACCTTGACTCTATCTATAATTTGCAATGATGTTTTATAATCCGCTATCGGTCTTACAGATGAATATAAGCGCTCTATTGTCTCAATGTTATGATTAATCACTTCCGGATGCACCTCAATTACTTTTTGTAATGCCTCCCTGGAGCCTTGAAAATCAGGAATCAATATTTCCACTGTACTTTTTGGTAGAAGTTTTCTGATTGCAATGACTGTTTGAGCAAAATGTTCAGCTCCTCCATCCAAAAGATCATCTCTGGTAACAGAGGTAACAACAACGTGTTTAAGCTTTAAATATTTGGCAGCTTGTGCAATATGAATCGGTTCCTTTGGGTCCAATGGTACGGGTTTTCCTTTTTTTACGGCACAAAACTGACAGTTTCTGGTACAAACATCTCCCATTATCATAAAAGTAGCAGTTCCGTTTTTAAAACATTCTCCTCGATTAGGACATAAGGCACTATCACAAACGGTATGTAAGTTTAAATCTTTCAACAAATCTTCCATTTTATTTATTACTTTTTGATCTGGTAATTTTCGCCGCAACCAATAAAGATGTCCTTTTTTCTCCTTCATTTATCTTTTACCTCATTTAATTTTCGGAATAATTCTCCAATATTTTTTATCATTTCTTCATTTTTTTCTTTTTTTCTTAATTCAAACATAAATGTACCATTGTATCCAATATTTTTTAAAGTATGTAAAAAATTTTTCCAGTCAATTGTACCTTCGTAAGGCAACGAATGTTCATCATCTGTACCCGAATTGTCATGAATATGAAGATGACACAAGTAGTCTTTTATTTCCGGTAAACATTCAATAACATTTGCGTGATGATAAAGGGAAGATGTGATATTACAATGCCCTGTATCAAGGCATATACCTAAATTTTTTGAGTTAAACATTTTTACCAACTCTAAAATTTCATTAATATTATCTCCTGTTTTTCCGGGTAACGTGTTTTCCAAAGCAATTTTTATTCCCCAGTACTCACAAAATTTCAAAATCTCTTCCAGGCTTTTTTCACTCTTTTCCCGCCTCTTTTTTCTCATTTTCTCATCTTCGATTTTACTCCCCGGATGGACAACCAATATACCTCCACCTAATCTCAGGAGGGCAAGTGCTGTCTTTTCCACTTCCCGGACAGACCATACCCTTTCATATTCTTCAGTCAAGGAAATATCAACCCCACTCGTAGGCATATGCATTGAAACCACTTTTAGGTCATTCTTTTTAAATTTTCTTCTCATTTCATCGAGATACTTTGGGTCTTGAAAATCAAAATGTCCCTTTTTCGGTTTAACTTCAATATATTTTATTCCTACCTCTTTTAGAAAAGGTAATTTTTTTTCCAATTGGTAATCTTCAAGAGGCATTGTAGAAATTCCAAAATTCATTTTTTATCCTTTTTTATTTTAATTATAAGAGATTCCTTTTAAATCTTCAACATATCTTTGAGCGGCAAAAGCCGCAGTAGCACCTTCTCCACATGCAGTAATTACCTGTCGTAATATTTTGCTACGTACATCTCCACAGGCGTAAATTCCCTCTACGGAACTCATCATACTATCATCTGTGTGGATATATCCTTTATCATCTAATTGAATAATGTTTTTAAGAAAATTTGTTTTAGGTAGATATCCCACAAAAATAAATACGCCATCACATATAATCTCTTTCCCTTGTTTTGTTTTTGTATCTTTAAGAAAAATACCCTCCACTTTATTTGTACCTTCTATTCTTAATGGTATCGAATTCCAGCTAAAATTAATAACCTGATTAGAAAATATTCTTTCCTGTAATATTTTGGTAGCTCTTAATCTGTCGCGGCGATGAATAACTGTTATTTCCCTGGCAAATTTACTCAAGTATAAAGCTTCTTCTATAGCAGTATCTCCGCCCCCAACCAACACAATTTTTTTATCTTTAAAAAATGGTGCATCACAAGTTCCACAATAAGAAACACCTCTTCCTGTAAATTTTTCTTCCCCCGGTATATTTAACTTTCTTGCTTCAGCACCGGAAGCAATAATTATGCTTAATGTTCTATACTCTTGATCTTCAGTTTTCACTATCTTTATTTTTGATTTTTCGTCATTCTTTACCTCTATAACTTCCCCATATTTAATTTGCAATCCGAATCCAACTGCCTGTTTTTCCATGTTTTGCATAAGCTCCGGTCCGGAAATTCCGTTTGGAAATCCAGGATAATTTTCTATAATTTCAGTTAAAATTGCCTGCCCTCCGGGACTCATTTTTTCCAGCAATAGCGTATTCATTCTAGCTCGACTAAGGTAAATTCCTGCAGTCAAGCCTGCAGGACCTCCTCCGATGATAATTGTATCGTATATTTTTTCGTTTTTTTCTATCTCTTTTTGTTGATTTGATGTAATAATGGTTTTAGACATATATAATCCTCCTAATTTGTTTACTCATTTGATGCTTAGTTTAACATCTTGTATGTTATTTGTAATTACCGTTTTGAAATCATATTATTTTTCTTTCAATTTTATTTCAATGTTTCCCTCTTTAAATCCTTTTAAAGGAGAAAGTATACCATAGATTGTATTTTTCACCATTTTGGATATAAAGGGATTCATGGAAACTTTATTTCCATCCACAGTGACTGTCACTTTAGAATTTAGTGATACACAATCCTTAATTGTATTGTTTCCTTTTACTATTTCTTTTGCCAATGTAAAACAATCTGTAAATCCGCATCCCCCGCAATTTAGATTAGGTAATTTGAATGCTCTTTCAATAACTATTTTTGCCATATCTTTAATATCATTATCATTTAAAATAGAATAATCGGAAAAATTTTCCTGATCTTTTGTATGAAGTAAACTTGCAGTGCAAAGTTCCAATCCATCAAATAATTTTTCTTTTTCACTTTCCTCCTTTAAACATACAATTTTAGGAAAAGTTCTTTCCTTTTTAAAACCTTCTATTAAGATAATATCTGCTTCAATATAATTTATTATAGTATCAACGCTTTTTTTGTTTTTTAGAAAAATAATTGATTCTTCGGAATTTATTGCAACCACTTGAGACAAGTACTTTTTATATTTGTCAGTATCCGTATGAGCTCTATTTATTTCTTCGGATATATGTTTTATCGCTGCTACACGATAACCCTGAGAAATTAATTCTTTAGCTAATTTTAGTCCTAATGTTGTTTTTCCACTTTTTTTATAACCTACAATACCTACGACTCTCATTGTTTATAACCTCTTTTTTTTAATGTTCCAATTCAATAATAACTATTCTAGTTAAAAAATGTTATTTTATCTTGTATAAAAATCATCTTGTCATTCTAAATATTTACTTTAAATATCAACTAGTTCCACCAATATAACAAATGATATTTTAAATATCAAGCATTAAAAAATAGCATCGCGTATAAAAATCAGTAATACGTAATAAGTGACAAGTAATAAGCGATCATCATGAAATTTTGCACCAGCCAATTAATCGTTAGCGAATAATGAATGATCGTTAGCAAAGACTTTAGTAGAAGTGCTAAAACTTTGATTCGCTTAGCTGATTCAACTAATCGTTAATATAATGTCGCGTATCGAGTAAAGAAAAGAAAGAGAAATGGAAAAACAAAAGCAATTTTTTTCTTAAAAGTACTCCATTAAAGTTTACACCAATAAAAGAAATCTAGT
>JGI24025J20009_10001542_pt1 | contig 17304 bp, 11 predicted proteins | sample Cruoilmetagenom3_FD_20009 | JGI IMG/M metagenome (IMG submission 20009) | reverse complement strand
CAAAATAAAAAAGCCTGCATAATGCAGGCTTGGTTGGATAAAGCTAAACTTTTACAGGGTCAATTATAAGTACTGACCTAATGCTTTAACTTGGTCTAACATGCGGTTTGAGAAACCCCACTCGTTGTCGTACCAAGCCATTACTTTAACTAGTTTGCCATCAGCTTTAGTTTGCGTTGCATCAAAAATTGATGACGCAGGGTTGTGATTAAAATCAATAGAAACAAGCGGAAGCTCGTTGTACTCTAAAATTTCTTTCATTGAACCTGTTGCTGCGGCTTTCATTACTTCGTTGATTTCTTCAGCAGTTGTTTCGCGCTTAGTGATAAACGTAAAATCAACTAAAGAAACATTGATAGTAGGTACACGTACCGACATACCGTCTAATTTACCCGCAAGCTCAGGAAGTACTAAGCCAACAGCTGCAGCAGCACCTGTTTTAGTTGGGATCATAGACTGTGTTGCACTACGTGCACGGTATAGATCTGGGTGATAAACGTCAGATAAGTTTTGATCGTTTGTGTAAGCATGAATTGTAGTCATGCTACCTTGCTCAATACCTACTGTGTCGTTAATTGCTTTTGCAATTGGCGCTAAACAGTTAGTAGTACATGATGCGTTAGAGATAATGTTGCTATCAGCGTTAATTACATCGCTGTTAACGCCGTGTACTACCGTTGCATCTAAATCTTTACCAGGAGCAGACACAATTACTTTTTTAGCACCTGCTGTAATGTGCTTAGCTGCGTCTTCACGCTTAGTGAAAAAACCAGTACATTCTAAAACGATATCTACGTTTAACTCTTTCCACGGTAAGTTTGCAGGGTCACGCTCTTGAGTCAAAGTAATTACGTCATCACCAATCAGCATAGTGTTATCTGATAACGTTACTTTTTGAGAAAATTGACCGTGAACTGAGTCAAATTGTGTTAAATGCGCATTTACGTTAGCCGGTGCTAAATCGTTAATTGCTACAATTTTAATTTCACTGTTTTGTGCTGACTCGTAAAGTGCACGTAATACGTTGCGACCGATACGGCCATAGCCATTAATTGCTACATTAATCATTTTTAGACTCCTATTTAACTTCACTTGCTTGTCGAGCAAGCGCTTCAATGGCTTGCCAGTCTTTGTTTTCAATTAGTTGCTTATCTAGCATCCACGTACCACCAACACAAATAACGTTATTAAGCGCTAAGTAATTAGGGGCTGTTGCTAGGCTAATACCACCGGTTGGGCAAAAAGTAATGTGCGGCAATGGCCCGCCAATCGACTTAAGCATTGCCGTTCCACCTGCAGCCTCTGCAGGGAAGAATTTTAAGTACTTAAAGCCATGGCTTGCTAACTGCATTACTTCGCTTGCAGTTGCTGCACCCGGTAAAAAAGGGATGTCTGAATCTTTAGCTAATGCTAATAATTCATCACTTACACCTGGGCTTACCATAAAATCAGCGCCTGCTTCTACTGAAGCATCAAAGCTAGCTTTATCAACCACTGTACCTGTACCAACGTAAGCTTCTGGAACTTCTGCTTTCATTAGTTTTACAGCTTCCACTGCAACAGGCGTGCGTAGCGTAATTTCAAGGGCTTTTAAGCCACCGTTGTATAACGCTCTAGCGAGTGGTGCTGCATCTTCTAGTTTTTCGATTACAACCACTGGCACCACAGGTGCCGACGCTAAGATTTTTTCAATACTCATTACTTGTTCCTCATTACCCAGTGTGTGGCAATTATTATTCAAGTCCAAAAGCACTCGCACCTAAATCGGCGCTGCTTACAATATTTCTAAATCCAGTAAATAACTCTCGGCCGGTACCAAAGGTTAAGCTTGGTTGGCTAAGTTGTAGTTCACGCTTAGCAAGCTCTTCGTCGCTAACATGTACTTTTAATATTCCGTTTGGCGCATCCAGTGTTACTAAATCGCCCTCAAGAATTTTTGCAATAATGCCACCTTCAACAGCTTCTGGCGCTAAGTGAATAGCAGCAGGTACTTTACCTGATGCGCCCGACATACGGCCATCAGTCACAATAGCTACTTTAAAGCCTTCGTCTTGAAGTGTTGCCATTACAGGCGTTAATTTATGCAGCTCTGGCATACCTTTCGCTTTAGGGCCTTGCTCTTTAAGCACGGCAATAAAGTCTTGGTTTAACTCGCCACGGCTGTATGCCTCTTGCAGTTCGCCTTGTGAGCTAAATACTTTAGCTGGGGCTGTTACTACTTGGTGCTCAGTGGCTACAGCAGAGACTTTAATGACTGCTTTACCTAGGTTACCCGTAAGTAATTGTAGGCCGCCTTGCTTGCTAAATGGATTGCTAATTGGACGCAGTACTTCTTCATCGAGTGAGTTTTCTGGGCAATCTACCCATTTCACTTTTGAAGGGCCTGTTGAGTTGCTCATAATTAAGCTGTCGTCTTTATCTAAACGCGGCTCCATCATGTAAGGCGCTAAGCCTTCACCAAGCATAGTTTTAACATCAGTATGCAAGTAACCTGCGCCGGCTAATTCACGCATTAAGAAGCCCATACCGCCTGCGGCTTGGAAATGGTTTACATCGGCTGAGCCGTTAGGGTAAATACGCGTAAGTAGTGGTACAACTTCTGATAAATCAGACATGTCTTTCCACGTTACTTGAATGCCCGCCGCTTTTGCGATAGCAACAATATGAATAGCGTGGTTAGTTGAGCCACCTGTAGATAGCAAGCCAACTAAACCATTAATAATGGTTTTTTCGCTGATTACATCTGCTAAACACGGGCTTTCTTTATCATCTGTAAGCTGCTTAAGCATGGTTTCTACAGCATTACCTGTTAAACCATCACGAAGCTCAGTGTAAGGGTTAATAAACGAGCTACCTGGAAGGTGTAAGCCCATTATTTCCATTAACATTTGGTTTGAGTTAGCAGTACCGTAAAACGTACAAGTACCTGCGCTGTGGTACGAGGCGCTTTCAGCTTCAAGTAAGTCTTCACGGCTTACTAAACCTTGTGCAAATTTTTGGCGAATACGTGCTTTTTCTTTGTTAGGAATACCAGATTGCATTGGCCCAGCAGGTAAAAAGAATACCGGTAAGTGACCAAAAGATAAGGCACCAATTAATAAACCTGGGACAATTTTGTCACATACGCCTAAACAAAAAACGCCGTCAAATACGTCATGCGATAGTGATACTGCAGTAGACATAGCAATTACGTCGCGAGAAAAAAGCGATAATTCCATGCCGTCACGCCCTTGCGTAACGCCATCACACATTGCTGGTACACCGCCTGCAACTTGGGCAGTTGCGTCGTACTTAGTAGCAAGGTCTTTAATTAAATCTGGGAAATCTTTGTATGGCACATGGGCCGAAAGCATATCGTTATATGAGTTGATAATAGCAAGATTTGGCTGCTCATCAGCCTTTAAGCGCGCTTTGTCGTCGCTGCTACACGCAGCCATAACGTGAGCGATGTTTCCGCAGCCTAGCCCGGCACGGACTCTTGTTTGTTTTTTTGCGTGCGAAATACGATCTAAATAATCTTGACGGGTTTGTTTACTGCGTTCAATAACGCGTTGGGTGACTTCTTCAATGCGAGGGTGCAACATAATTTAGCTCATCTCTATTAGTTAGAGGAAAAAGGCTCAGTAGCAATTACAGACTCCACGTAAATAACTGCACTGAGCATCTTTGATTTACCCGTTCAAAGGTACGCTACCAGGGAGCCTCTCACAACAACCCTGACACCGGTGTCACTGTATTAACGCATAGCATTGACACCGGTGTCAACCCTGAGTAACAAAAATAGTGTAAAATTTTAACGTGACCAATTAATGACCATGCTAATTTTAGTTTATTTGCAAAAATCCGCACAAAAAAAACCCGAATAAGCGTCACTCAAATTCGGGTTACTGTGAAAAGAAAAAAAAGAGGTTATTTTATTGCTGCTGTAGACTCGCGGGTAATTAAGCGTGATTCTAGCGTTACCTGATACGGCGGCTCTTGTGGCTGCGAAATATGCGATATAAGCTGCGTAACAGCTTGTTTAGTCATTTCTTCTACAGGTTGTGCAATAGTCGTTAAGCCCGGCCATATATGGCGAGCAATTGGTGCATTATCAAACCCTGCAATAGAAATATCATCGGGTACGCGTAATTGGCGCTGTGTGGCAAGTTTTAATACCGCCGCCGCCATGTAATCGTTTGATGCAAATACCGCAGTAGGACGTGGCGATAAATCTAAAATGCTGCGCGCACTGTCTACACCTGAGTGATAACTAAAGTTACCCTCTTCTACTAGGCGCTCGTCAAATTCTATACCGTGGNTTGCCAACGCTCGTCTGTAACCTTTAAAGCGCTGTTGNGTAGCACTGTGATCAGGGTGGCCTTTAATAAAAGCAATCGACTTATGACCAAGCGAAATTAAGTGCTCGGTTATTTCATAAGCGCCCTGCTCGTCNTTNCTGCGCACTGAAATNGAATCATCTTCTAGCAGTGCCGATGCAACCCGTGCATAGGGTATTTTTTTAGCTTTTAAAAAATTAGCGAGTTTTTCAAAATCACCAAATGGCGGGGTAAGTACTACGCCATCTAAACGCGAGGTTTGTAATAACTGCTCTATATCGTTAATTAAATCATCGCCACGTAATTCGCACGGGTGTATTAGTAAGTTGTAGTTATTTTCTTTACAGGCAGCAAGCGCACCCGTTTGTACGCGTGTTATATAACTTTTACTGGGGTTGTCGTATAAGCAGCCAATAATAAAGCTGCGATTTTGCGCAAGCCCGCGTGCTATTGGGTTAGGCGTGTAATCAAGCTCTTTAAATACTTTAAGTACTTTTTCGCGCGTAGCTGCACTCACGTTAGGCTCATTATTTAAAACCCGCGACACGGTTTTTTTAGAAACCCCCGCATGGCTTGCTACGCTATTTATGGTTACTTTTTTCATTTGTTCATTATCCAAATACAACCATTAAGCAAATTTACTTGCTGTTATATAAACACGCACCCGCCCCAATTAGCGGTATGTTATCTTGTGTTACTAAAGTAACTGGAATTTGCCCTGCATATTGCGACATAACACCTTTTTGCGAAAAACGCTCTACAAAGCGGCTTTCAAGTAATCGCGTTTGCATGCGCGGTAAAATACCGCCACCTATAAATAGGCCACCTAATGCGCCGTATACTACCGCTAAATCGCCTGCCACACTGCCTATCCAGTCACAAAACTGATTAAGCGTTGCATCACACACTTCACACTCGCCACTGTTTGCAAGGCTACTAATTTGTGCCGCATCTAAATTTTTAGCTGTAACCCCTTTCACGGCTGCCATTGCTTTGTATAAATGGGCAATACCTGGGCCTGAAAAAACAGTTTCTATAGATACATGAGGGTGCTCTTTACGAAGCTCGTTAATTAATAAAGCGTCTAACTCGTTTACAGGAGCAAGCGACATATGCCCGCCCTCAGAGCTTAATACTGCAGTTGACTGCGCTGTACGCACTAAACACGCAGCACCAAAGCCAGTACCTGGGCCCATAACACCAATGTTTGCATTTGCATCGGCTTGACCAGGCTTAATAGTAATGTTTTGAGTTGCATCTAAATAAGGCGCTGCATAAGCAAAAGCAGCAAAGTCATTAATTACTTCTAATTGTGTTAAATTAAAATGTGCTTTAAATTCACTAACACTAAAATGCCAACCTAAATTAGTTAAATGCACTTGGCCTGCTTTTATAGGGCCTGCAACAGCTAAACATGCCTGAGTAGGCGTAACATGGGGAATCGTTGTTAGGTATTGTTCAAGTGCACTTTCTAAAGAGCCAAAATTAGCACTGGGAAATATGTTAATATGCTCAATAACAAATTGGTTTGTTTGCTCATTAAAGTCGGTAATTAATGCAAAGCGCGCATTGGTGCCACCAATATCGGCAACTAAGATAGGGTTAAACTGGGCAGAAGAATTTTGGCTCATGGTATTATCTCTTTTGTGTAAGCGGCTTATGCTTATTATTTTACAACGGCTATGCGTTGTTATTTATACACTTTGAGCTATCACCTCAAAGTAGCTATCACAGTAAAAAAGGCTGCTATATAAAATAGCAGCTAATACGTTTTGACAACAAAATGATAAAACATTGGCATTATGACACCGGTGTCAGTATTAGATCAATAATAAATCGCAAAAAGCTTGAAATAATTCACTAATAGTCGAAAATGACACAATTATTTAGCATTTAATTAAGTTGTAACAATGAAAGGTAAAGCCACCTCATTTGACATTGCCCATTATGCAGGGGTTTCACAATCAACTGTATCTCGCGCTTTACGTAACAGCCCCCTTGTTAATGAAGAAACACGCAAACGCGTCCACGACATAGCAAAACAACTTAACTATAAAGTTGATAAAAATGCCAGTAACTTACGTACTCAGCAAAGTAGTACCCTTGCGCTATTGTTGTTTGAAGACCCAACATCAGATGAATCACAAATAAATCCATTCTTTTTATCAATGCTGGGCAGTATTACCCGTGCGTGTGCAAAAGAAGGTTACGACTTATTGGTGTCGTTTCAATCAGCTAGTGCAGATTGGCAAGCCGACTACGAAGACAGCCACAGAGCCGATGGTATTATTTTGCTCGGCTATGGTGATTACATAGACTTTCAACCAAAATTTAAAACCTTGCTTGACCAAAACACTAAGTTTGTATGCTGGGGCGCCACAGTAGATAACCGCCCAGATCTTACTGTATGCTGCGACAACTACGGCGGGGGCAAACTAGCCGCTGGCCATTTAATTGCCCATAACCGCACCGATTGCGCGTTTATCGGTGATGCATCTGATCACAGCCCAGAATTTTTTGCCCGCTTTCAGGGGTTTAAAGATGAGCTACTTACTAACGGTATAACCATTAATGAGCGAAAAATGGCCAATGCTATTTCAACTGAAGAGTCTGGTTATCATGCTACACGCTCACTTATTGCTAATAACATAAAATTTAACGCCTTTTTGCCGCTAGTGATTTAATTGCCATTGGTGCAATTCGCGCTTTAAAAGAAGCCAATATTAATGTTCCTAACGAAGTGGCCGTGGTCGGTTTTGATAACATAGCCATTGCAAGCTACATAAACCCACCGCTTACAACCATAGCGCAAGACACCACCGTCGCAGGGCAAATGTTAGTAGAGAACCTGCTTAAATTAATACGTGAAGAAGAGGTGCAAAGCACCCTTTTACCGCCGGTATTAATTGCCAGAGAGTCTAGTTAAGAATTTATCACTCAACTTCATTGTGCTTATTAAACATTAAAACCCCACTTAGATACAAAAAAGCCACGGCTGTTAACCGTGGCTTTAATTTTACATTTTGAACTAGCCTTATTTTAAAGCTTTCTCAACAACGGGATAATGATCCCAAACTTGTTTGTCGCTCAGTGAACGGACTAATTTAATATACTCGGCATGAGTCCATGCCAATGGTGTTGCTGAATTAGTCCCCTCGCCTAGCTCATAACCTGCTTTGTTAATCCCTACACCATCCCATACCTGCTCTGGTAACATAAGGCCGTTATTAGCAAATTGCTCTAAGCCTTTTACATAGCTGTTTTTAATTTGCGCTTGTTTAGCATCATCCAGAGCGTTGTTTGCATTAGCTGCTGCGATTTCGTAATGCCCGCGCTCACCGGTGAAAAATGGCCATACACGCCCACGTTGGCCTGGTGTATTGCTGCCACCCTCAGCATAGTTTGTGCCTTTAACTTCATCTTCACCGTAGCCATCATTGCCATAGCGGCGGTAGCCTGCAAAAGTGCCGCTGCCATCGTCAAAGCTAAAGCTGTATTTAACTTGTAGGTTATCTCCAAGCGTTTCGTCGTCATACTCAGGTAGTGTTTTAACGATGCTTTCATCATTTGCACCGCGTACGCCATAGCGTACTAACTCTAAAAAGCCGCCATCTAAAATTTGCTTTTTATTAAAGCCTTCGCGGCCATTATTAGCGTTAATTTTAGTGTTTGAGTTTGCATCGGTATCTTGGCCTATACGAATAAAGTATTCGCCATCGCTATTTTCGCCTTTTAAGTTACCTTCGGTAGTAAACATTTGCGATTCAATATCGTTGCTGTATTTTTTAGCCGTAGCAAGATAGCGCTGCGCGTTTTTATCATCGCCACTAAGCGTTGCGATATCACTTGCGGTAATAAGGCCTGCCACTATTGCCGCAGTTGTAGATGGCGAATAACCGCTTTGCTCTTCCCAGCGCTCTTGTTGTGTTGCCGGTGGTGTAATTTGTGTGTCGTTCCACAAAATTTTAGCAAGTCCCCCCTCGACTAAAAAATCTGCCGCTGGTTTTAACATTTTGCCGTACCAGTTTTTTAGCTCTTCATCGCTAAGTACGTTGGCTTTATGTAACTTCCATGCCAGCATGATAGGCATAGCAGTTTGATCAAGCTGTACGCCTACCCATTCTAATTCACCATCGACGTGTGTTTTTTGTAAAAACCAGCCGGTATCGCCTTTATTACCTGGTGTTTTGCTGTTTACTTGCACTTTTTCAAGGTATTCGAACGCTGTTTTTGCTGTGGCAGTATCGCCAAGCGCCATAAATGCCATGGCTACTTGATAAAAATCACGCACCCATACCGCTTTATACCCCGTAGAACCTTCTTTGGCTGAAACCGTTTCGCCCCATGGGTTAGATAAAGAAGCAATTAATGCTCCTGCGTGTGTTTTATCTTCTTGTGCTTTTAATACCATGGCGCTGGTGTATAAAAGCTTACCGTTATCGGCTGTTTGTTCAACCATGGTATTAAGTGGTTTTAGGCTTTGTAGGTAATCTTCCCAGCCTAGCGCTTCTCCTTTGCCGTTGTAGTGATCGAGCACCGCTTGGTACCCTTTAGCTAAGCTTTTTTCGCCTTGCTTTATACTTTGCTGCTGCGTTTTGCCAAAGCTAAGGGCTAAATCAAAAGTAGTATTTGCAGTTATCTCGCCAAGCTCTGCAAGCATGCTTACATTACCAGCAGTTTCGCCGGTATTTGTGTATTGGGTAGTTATAGATTGCGTAGTTTTAAGCGCGTTAATACCGTCACTTTTTTCTGTAAACCCTACCGTTTTTGCTTTAAATGGTGATGCTGATTGAAGTGATAGATAGTTATCGCTTTCCCATGCTACTAGGCCTTGCTCTGTTGTTTTAGCAAAGTCAGCTAAGCCGTTATTATTAATATACGGATTAACAGACACATACGCTTTTAGCCCTTCAAGCTCAGTATTAAATACGCTGCGTACAAACAGGGTTTGCCCATCTGGGTCAGTAAAGATGTGTTTTTCTAGGCTAAAGCGGCCTTGTTTATCAGTGCTTGTTACTTTATAAGCCAGCGATAACGGGCGACCTTGTGCATCTTTATGTAAATAATCAATGGTGACATTTAAATCATCCGCTTCACTAACGGTAAAATCTTTGCCTGTTACTATGAATTGCATGTCTTTTATTTGTGCTTGGTGAATAAGCCCAAACATGGTTTCGGTGATCATACCTTTAGCTATTGAAAACCATACTTTAGACACATCCCCCGTTGCAGCTGCATCAGTGTATTGCCCGTTTTGGTATTGCTCGTATGATGTACCAATACCTGTTTTACCCGCATAAGCCCAAAAAGGCTCTGCGCCTGGGGCGCCTGGTGCTGATGTAACCTGTGCTGTGGTACTTTCGTTAGTCGTGCTTGTGTTTTGAGCGCCGCAAGCCGTTAAACCTAACGTTAAAAGAGAGGCGGTTATAAGGTTATATTTTTTCATTGTGTGTCCTTAATGAGAATTTTTAACGCGCATTACTGCAACAGCAGCAATAACAAACGAAGCTGCACCAATTAATAATGCGTAAATAGGCTGATTAGAAAATACGTGGCGTAAAATAAGCCCTAAAATACTGGCAGCAAGTAACTGAGGTATAACTATAAAAAAGTTAAAAATCCCCATATAAACGCCCATTTTGTTACTCGGTAATGCGTTACTTAACATGGCATACGGGAGTGATAAAATAGACGCCCACGCAAACCCTACGCCTATCATAGGTATAAGTAGCATTTTAGGGTCTTGAATAAACATAAAGCTTGCAAGACCTAACGCGCCCAGCAATAAATTAAAGCAATGCGCGCCTTTTAATCCCATTTTTTTAACTAAAAACGGAATACACATAGCGGCAATTGCGGCAAATCCATTGTAAGCGGCAAATAAAATACCCACCCAGTCAGCGCCATCGTTAAATGCTTTAGAAGTTGCATCACTACTACCATAATGAAAGCTTGTTACTGCAGCGGTGGTATAAATCCACATAGCAAATAAAGTAAACCAGCTAAAAAACTGCACCCAAGCAAGCTGCTTCATGGCCTCTGGCATAGTAAATACATCTTGTACTACTTGGTAAAAACCACCTTGGGTTTTATTCGCACTTTTAAGCGCCGCTGCAATCCACTGCACAATACCAAACGCTAATAAACCACCAGCAAGTAGGTATAATTCTTTTTCAAGGGATAAGCCCATGACTAATGCAAGAGTTGCTAAACCCAGTACCACAAAAATAATGGCACCTTTATTAAAGTTAATATCAACCACTTTGCTTGTTGTAGGTTGTGCGCTTTGCTTTTCAAAAGCCGCTAATTGCTCAGGGCTGTATTCTTTAGTACGTGCCACGGTCCAAAGCACGGCAACTAGTAACACCACCCCGCCCCAATAAAATGAGTATTTAACAGATTCAGGAATTTGCCCTGGGGCTGCGGTATTACTTACATCAAACCAATTAGTCATCATCCATGGTAATGCTGAGGCTAACACCGCCCCAATACCAATAAAAAAGCTTTGTAAACCGTAACCTGTCGCGCGTTGCTTTTCTGGCAAGTTATCACCAACAAGTGCTCTAAACGGTTCCATGGTTACGTTGATTGACGCATCCATGATCCATAACATACCCGCGGCAATCCAAAGCGTTGGTGAATGCGGCATAATAAATAGTGAAAGCGTTGTTAACACTGCACCTAAAAAAAAGAACGGACGACGACGGCCAAAGCGCCCCCAGGTTTTATCACTCCAATAGCCTATAATAGGCTGAACAATTAAGCCTGTAAGTGGGGCTGCAACCCATAAAATGGGAATATCATCAACTTGTGCGCCTAATGTTTGAAATATTCGGCTCACATTGCCGTTTTGCAGGGCAAAACCAAATTGTATGCCTAAAAAGCCAAAGCACATGTTCCATATTTGCCAAAAACTTAAATTTGGCTTATCGGTATTATTATTTTGATTATTCATTATTAGCCTTATTTGTTAATACTGCGCTGCTAAATGCATCAAGTGTGAGGTTAAATGTAGCGCCTTGCGGGTGAGCTTTAAGCCCGGTGGTGTGATTTTCAAGTAAATCATTTAATAGCGTATTTTCACTCATTGCACCTAATTGTGCCTTTGATAAATTAACCGTAACTGTTTGTGGCTGCTCGCTAAAATTACTTAACACATACACACTTTGCTGGCCTAAAGAGCGGGTAAAACCAACAACACGTTCACTTCCTACAAGGTTAAGTGCCGACATTTCTCCGCCTACTACAGCAGGTAAACTATTAAGTGACATAACCGCTTTGTAGTAATCACGAAGTGCTATTTGCTCTGCGGTTAAATTAGCGCCATCAAATTTTCCGTTATTCATCCATGCTTGGTGCGCTGGGACGCCAATGTAGTCAAAAATACTGGTACGTGTCGGCGCTCCAAACCCCGCGTTTTCAGAGCCATCTTCTCCCACATCTTGAGCAAAATATAAAAGCGTTGGCGCGCGGCTAATTAAATTAGAAACAACTAAAGCAGGTTTACCCCACTGGGCATTACCCGCAAAATCCGGGCTTGCGATTCGTTGCTCGTCGTGATTTTCTAAAAAGTGCAGCATGTGTTGCTCTATATCGAGCACACTTTGATGCGCATCAAAAATACTATTGGCAGGTTGTTTAAGTTGCATTATCGCTTTTAAGGTGTCGTAAAAGCCGACTTTATCGTAAAGGTAATCCATTTTACCTTGCTGAATATAGGCACGGTACATTAACGGGTTATATACTTCGGCCAATAAAAAGGCATCGCTTTTTTGCATTTTTATTGACGAATTTAAAAAGCTCCAAAATTCAACCGGTACCATTTCGGCCATGTCGTATCTAAAGCCATCAACGCCTTTGTCTAGCCAAAAAAGTGCAATGTCTCTAAATTTGTACCAGCTATCTGGTAGCTCTTTATCTTGCCAAAACGCATAATGAGCACGGTAATCTTTGTCTTTATAGTCGTTTGGCAGCTGAGCAAAATCATAGCTACCATCTGGCTTTACGCCATAATTTACTTTTACTGTTTCGTACCAATCGTTAATGTCGGGTTTTGGTGCACGGGCACCGTTACCTGTCCATTTAGCAGGTGTTTCATCAAAAAAGCCATCCGCAAGTGGGTGATCCTTTCCACCTAACACGGTATAAGTTGTAGAAGTAGGCACTTGAAATGACTGCCCAGGCACATAATAAAAGTTGTTATTTTTATCGTACGTTTTACTGGTGTCGTCTTGTGCGCCGAAATCCTCTACGCCTTTAGGCTTTCCAAGTGATTGATAATTTCGGGCAACATGGTTAGGCACTATATCAATAATGACTTTCATACCGTGGCTATGTGTACGTTCAATAAGCTGGCTAAACTCCCCCATGCGGTTTGTTACATTAACGGCTAAATCGGGGTTAACATCGTAGTAATCTTTAATTGCGTACGGTGACCCTGCGCGGCCTTTTACTACATCGGGGTCATCTTGTGAAATGCCGTAGTCGGTATAATCGCCCACTAACGCGTGGTGTAATACACCGGTATACCAAACGTGCGTGGTACCTAGCTCTTTAATGCCTTTGAGGGCTGCATCGTTAAAGTCGGCAAATTTACCTACGCCGTTTTGCTCTTTAGTGCCCCATGGCACATTGGCTGTTTCGGTATTGCCAAACAAACGGGTAAATACTTGATATACAACCGGCTTGGTAAGCTCATTTTGCGTGTGGGCAGGTGCTTGCTGTTGTTCAGGTTTGCTATTTTCTGAACACCCTATAGCAATAAGTGCACTACACAGTACTGCGGGTACATAAACTGATTTTTTCATTGTGTGTCTTTTTTGTCAGTATTGTTATTAACTTTATACTAAAGATTACTGCAGCAACCATACAGTTGCTGCATACGTATTCAGGTCACTATTGTGGCGTATTTATAACGAGTACCGTTGCGCTCATCGCTGGTAATTCAATGGTTTTGCCAAGCTTTTGTGTTTTTTGAGTAAATAAATTAAATGCTGTTGTGCTGTTAGGCATTACCTCTTGCATATACTCAATATTTTTTTGTAGCGTTTGTGTGTTTTTATTCATAAATACCAACACTGTTTGCTCCTCGGTAATACGCGCATAACTATAAACCCCTTGTTGAGGCGTAAAATGTACAAGTTTGCCTTTATCTAATGCTGAGCTGTTTTTTCTAAAGTTAAGCAGCGTACTGATGGTGTTATGCATCTCTTTTTGCTGTTTTGTTAAGCCCTCTTTGGTAAAGGCATTACGAGTTTGGCCTTCAAACCCGCCGGGGAAGTCGATTCTAATATCACCATGGTCTTTACTTGGGGTGTTATCTAATAGTACTTCCGTACCGTAATACATTTGCGCTATGCCACGTGTGGTTAAAAACAAGGTCATCGCCATTTTTGTTTTGGCTACATCTTGACCAAGCTCAGTGTAAACACGGCTCATATCGTGATTATCGGCAAATACCATAATGTTATTTGTATCAGGGTATAAAGAGTCATTAGCTAACGATTCATATACTTTAACCCAACCCGTGTTCCAGCTTTCATCTTCATTTAGCGCTTGAATTACCGACTCTTGCAACGAAAAGTCCATCACGCTTGGTAAGCTTGATGTATAGCCATCTTGGTTATGCTTTCCACGTTGCCAGTAAGAGGCAATAGCGGGGTTAGACGTCCACTCTTCTCCAACAATATTAAAATCTGGGTACTCTTGCATTATGGCTTTTGTCCAATCACTCAAAAATGCTTTATCTGAATATGAGTAGGTATCAACACGTATGCCGCTTAAATCGGCGTACTCTATCCACCAAATCGCATTTTGAATTAAGTATTCACTTAACAGTGGTTGGCGCTGATTTAAATCAGGCATGGTTTCTACAAACCAGCCATCGTTAAACTGGCGCTTGTCGTATTCACTGGCGTGTGGGTCTTGTATGGTTTGGCGCGCATGGCTAGTGGCATTTTTGCCTTTATTAAACTCACCATTAAAGTTAATCCAATCTTTAGTTGGCTTATCGTTAACCCAAGTATGCTCAGAGCCAAAATGGTTAAGGACCATATCCATTACTAGCCCTATACCCTGCTCTTTTGCTTTTACTGATAACGTTTTATATAACTGGTTTGAGCCCATTCGTGGGTCAACCTTATAAAAGTCTGTAATTGCATAACCATGATAAGAATAATTAGGCATGTTGTTTTCAAGCACTGGGGTTAACCAAAGCTGTGTTACGCCTAAATCGTTTAAATAGGGAAGCGCGTTTATAACGCCCTGAATATCACCACCGTGGCGCCCACCTTTTATACTCGGGTTTGCCGCTTCTAACATGCTTGGGACGGTATCGTTTTGTTTATCACCATTAGCAAAGCGATCTGGGTTAATTAAATAAAGCGTATCAGCTGATGTAAACCCTTGACGCTGAGCGCTGTTTTTATCTCGTTTAAGAAGTGGAAACTCAAAGTTATTGCTCGTTTCGCTGCTATTAAATTCAAGCGTTCCGGCTTTAGCGGCGTCGGTAATGGTAATATTTAAAAATACATAATTTGGATTATCGGTACGGGTTACTTTATTTAACTTAACGCCGTTGTATTTAGCTAATTTAATTTGCTCGTTTGCAATGTTTTGCTCATGAACCATGATGGTAATCGTGTTTTTGTTCATGCCAACCCACCAATTAGCAGGCTCAACGTCAAGTGCGAAGCTAATGGTTGGTAAAGTACAGGCACTTACAAGTAAAAGTTTTTTTAAAAGTTGCATCATCAGGCCTTTTTAATTTTTGCTAAAAAATCTTTATGAGTGGGTAATTGATCTACCGTTGAGGTAATAAGCATTTTTAGTGTTGAGAATAAATCGTTTAGTTGTTCACTACTAAGTGAGTCAACAATGCTGTTGTAGTCTTTGGGGATAAGTCCTTGGCCAATAAACACCTGTTGCCAGGCAACTTCGGCAAATAATTCGTCGTTTTCGCGCACTACTTTGCCGGTTTGCTTAAATAATTTGAGCTTGTGGGCCAATGAGTCAGGAATGTCCATTTGCTTACATTGTCGCCAAAATGGGGAGTCTTTTCGCGCTGTTAGTGTGTAGTGCAATATTATAAAATCACGAATGTGCTCTATTTCTATCACGCTTTGCTTATTAAATTCAGTAACTAAGGCTTCGCTTATGCCATTGTGTGGAAACAGCTTTATTAAACGGGTTACGGCACTTTGTATTAAATGAATGCTGGTAGACTCTAGCGGCTCTAAAAAGCCACTGGCAAGGCCAACCGATACCACATTTTTATGCCATTGTTTTAACCGTCGTCCTGTTTTAAATTTTATCACCCGCGGCTCAGTCATTGGCTCAGCGGGTAAATTATTTAATAATAACTGCGTTGCCGCATCGTCAGATAAATAACGACTACAATACACCAAGCCATTACCTATTCGGCTTTGCAGCGGTATTTGCCACTGCCAGCCTGCGCTGTGTGCAATTGAACGCGTATAAGGTTTTAGCTCGCTAGTACCTTGAGACTGCACCGCCACGGCGCTATCACACGGTAAATAATGAGACCAATCGACAAAACCGGTGTTAAGGGTTTGCTTTATGAGTAAGGCGCGCTGCCCAGTAGCGTCTATAAAAAGGTCACCATTTATCTGTTGTGTGTTACTAAGGGTTAATGATTTTATATTCCCTGATAGAGGGCATTGTTCAACCTGCTCTATTTTGGCATCAATATGCTCAACACCGCGTGATGTTGCGAGGTTTTTTAAAAACTCAGCATATAACGTTGCGTCAAAGTGATACGCATAACTCAAGCCAGGCAATTGTGTATTAGGTAGGGTATTTAAGGGTGCAAATTTATGCTGCTTAGCCGCTTGGTAGTTAAGAGAAAAGTCCCATAAGCTTTCTTTTGCACCGCTAATATGCCCTTTTACCCAAAAATTGTAAAAATCGCAAAAGGGGAGGTCTTTTCCAAATGAGCCAAAAGCATGCATGTAGCTATGAGAGGGGGTTTTCCAATTTTCGAACTCAATCCCTAATTTTATAGATGCATTTGTAGCGTTTATAAAATCTTGCTCGTTTATACCCAATGCGTTATTAAGCTGAATAATAGGCGGAATTGTTGCTTCACCCACGCCTATAGTGCCAATAGTACTTGACTCAATAAGGGTTATTTTAATTACTTTACCTAATACTTTATTAAGCAAGGCGGCTGTTATCCACCCTGCCGTGCCCCCGCCTGCGATTACGACGTGTTTTATTGGTTTCATATTATTGTCCACGTTTACAGTTTAAAGCTTTGTTAAGTTTGATAAAATTTAGATAAAGTAGCTATAAAAAAGCCCTTGTAAAACAAATTACAAGGGCTCCTACACACAACCTTTATTATAGCTTGTAGCTAAAACCTAACAAGTAAGTACGACCGTAATCTTGGTAGTCACGAACTTGTAGCGCGTTATCGCCAGAAAGCGATGTAAACGGCTCTTCTGTTAAGTTTTGAACTTGGAACTGAATTGATAACCCTTCAAGGCTTTCAACACCGGCCTCACTAAAGTCGTAACCAGCTTGAATGTCCCAAATTGTTTCGCCTAGGATATCCACTTGCTCGGTATCAAAACCTAGCCCGTATACATCACCTTTAAAGGCACTACGTTTACGCATGCTGGTACGCAGTTGAATACCATTCATTTCGTAGTAAACCGTTAAGCTCTGAATTTTGTCAGACAGACCCGGTAGCTCGTACTCATTGCCGTTTTGATCTTCAATATCAGACTCAATACCTGTATGGCTTGCAATTAAACCAAAACCTTCAAGTGACGGGTGGAATATTTTAAATGGTAACGCTAGTGATAGCTCGTAACCGTATAGGTCGCCGCCACCGCCATTTACTTTACCACTGCCAGTACCTTCAGATGTAGCTGGGATTTCACCTGTTGAAGGGTCAGCAACGCCCGACATATCAATTTCGTATGTGCCGTCAAAAATCCACTGGGTTAAGTCTTTATAGAAA
>JGI24025J20009_10001540_pt1 | contig 17320 bp, 13 predicted proteins | sample Cruoilmetagenom3_FD_20009 | JGI IMG/M metagenome (IMG submission 20009) | reverse complement strand
TCCCGCGGACTCTGGTTCTGCCGGTAGCAGTTCTTCCTGTCACAGTTGTACCACAACTGATACCCGTTCGCCTTTCGGAAGAAGTCGTCCCGGCCACAGAACCATCTCGGCGTTGTAGGTCACGTCGAATATTTCCGCAAACGCCGTGGAATGGCTCAAGGACAGTTCATCCACAAATCCCAGAAACATCATCCCGGTCCGCACGTCCCGATGGCTGTATTGATACCAGGGCAGCTTCAGGTCCCGCGCCTGACTCCAGTACTGGGATATATCGTCCAGATACTTGGTATCGTTGCATGTCCGCTCTCCTGGCCGGTATTTGGCCTTCTCGGCAGCCGTTTCTTCAACCTGATGACCGCCGCCTCGGTCTTTGGTCTTGTGGGGAATGCGGTGCGGTGCCCGGCCCGGAACTCCGCCACCCAACTTTCATGTCATTCACCTGCACTTGCGGCCGGACCATGGCTTCATAGTTCGCAACACTCCCTTCAATGCCCGCCAGTTCTTAGGCGATATGCCCACAGACTTTCTAATCCTCCTCAGGGGGTCACCATGTACCTGGGCTAGAAACCTGTCTTGACTTTGGACGGTTCTTAGTTAGGATGACCGGCTGTCAACCAAAAGGAGTGTAATATGAAGATAATCGTAACAGACCCGATAGCCAGACAAGGTATCGAAATCCTCAAGGCATCCGGTTTGGAAGTTGAAGAAAAACCTGGAATACCGCCTGACGAGCTGGTAAAGATAATTCCGGATTATGATGCGATTATTGTGCGCAGTGCCACCAAAGTAACAAAACCGGTAATCGGTGCCGGAAATAAACTCAAGGTCATCGGTCGGGCCGGAGTCGGCTTGGACAATATTGACCTCAAGGCCGCAAAGGACAAAGGTATCAAGGTGCTCAACACACCGGCTGCAACCTCGATTTCCGTTGCCGAACTCGCGCTCGGTTTCATGTTTGCTGCAGCCCGTCATATCGCTGACGCAACCGCATCAATGCGTCAGGGCAAATGGGAAAAGAAAAAGCTCAAGGGCACTGAACTGTTCGGCAAAACCCTGGGCATTATTGGGTCGGGCCGTATCGGCACTGAACTGGCAAAAAGGGCCGATGCCATGGGTATGAATGTGCTTATTGTTGACCCTTATATCAAAAAGTGCGCAGTAGGTGAAATCCGCACGCTTGAACAAATGCTGCCAAAAGCCGATTATATCTCTATTCATGTGCCGCTTGGTGACGAAACCTATCACATGGTTAACAAGGCCATATTTAATAAGATGAAGGATGGCGTGATATTTGTCAATGCGTCCAGAGGCGGAATCGTTGATGAGGATGCACTATATGAGGCGTGCAAGTCCGGTAAAATCGGGGTGGCTGCAATCGATGTATATGAGAAAGAACCTTTGAAAGATTCCCCTCTTTACACACTGCCCAATGTTATCGGAACCCCGCATCTCGGTGCTCAGACCAAGGAAGGACAGATACGGGCCGGCATCGGCGTCGCAGAAAAGGTGCGTGACGCCCTGCTTGAAAAGAACTGAATATGGCAGATGTCAGGCCATTCTGTGGAATCCGTTACAACCTGACCGGGGTATCTGAACTCGACAAACTCATCACACAACCTTATGACAGAATAACGCCCGAAATGCGACAAAGGTATCTTGCGTCGCCTTACAATTTCGTCCGGCTTACCCTTCCAGAAGGTAAAAACTCTTACGAGCAGTCGGCCGCAACATGTGCCAAGTGGCTTGAAAAGGATGTGCTGGTCCGAGATAGCAAACCTGGTATTTATGTTTACCATGAGGAATTCAAGATTTCTAACGTCCATAAAATACGCAAGAGTTTCATCGGAGTCCTTAGAGTAGAAGAATTTGAAAAGGGCACTGTGCTTCCGCATGAGCGCACGCTTTCCGGGCCGAAGGTCGACCGGCTGGACCTGCTCCGTGCAACTCATAAAGATTATGAGCAGATATTTCTGCTCTATCCGGACCCGCTGCATGAAATAGATACCATTTGGGAAACTTCAGGCGAACCAGACTTCCAGGCAACCGATGAATATGGCATCATTCACAAAGTATGGGCAATCACTGACCCGGAAAAACTCAAGGCAGTGCATGAGAAAATGGCCGACAAGGTTCTCCTCATAGCCGATGGTCACCACAGATATGAGACCGCTCTCGGTTTCCGAAAGGAGATGGAGAAAAAGAACCCGGATTTACCTCTGGATGCTGCGCTCAGATTCAAGACATGCGCATTTGTGAATGAGGCAGACCCGGGCCTTGTCGTGCTGCCTATACATCGGATGATTCAAAAGCTTCCCGAACTCGACTGGGATGAGAAACTTGCCCACATCAGAGAATTTTTCCAGGTAAAGCGAATCAAAACCGCTGATGCGGCAACAGAATTGAACAGGAATAGAAATACCCACGCATTCGTGCTTCATTTCGGTAAAGACAGGACATACTTATTGAGACTTCTGGACCCCTCATGCATTGATAAATACACCAGCCCGGAACGAAGCCCTGCTTACAGAAGACTTGATGTCACTGTGCTTCACGCATTGCTGATTGAGAACATCCTGGGAATCAGGCCTGAACAGGCTGAAAAGCATATAAAGTATGAACACGAATGTCACGATGCAATTGCAAAGGTCGATTCTGGAAAGTTCCAGGCGTGCGTGCTTGTGAACCCGACAAAGGTTGAGCAGGTCCAGAAACTCGCTCGTCAAGGCGAAAGGATGCCACAGAAATCTACTGACTTTTATCCCAAGCTGATTTCAGGGTTGGTGTTCTTTGATATCGAAACTACAGAAAAGGTCTGAATAAAAGAGGAAAATATGAAAAGATTTCTTGTCTCTTCCATGGTTCTTTCAATATGCTTCAGCACAAATGTTCTGGCCAGAAAGCCCAGGGTAATGTCTGGCGGTTTTGGCGGATTCGGCCCAACAGTTGCTTTCGTCAACTTCAGGGGCCTGAATGACGAACTTGGCAAAAAGGATATTGACAACCTTAACTCCCTTCACTGGATGATGGGCGGTGGCGGATATGCCTTTATTGACCGAATCGTCATCGGTGGCAGCGGGTGGGGCGGTTCCCAGTCTGTTTCTTCTGATAGCCTGCGCGTGCGCGTTAACATAGAAGGTGGCCAGTTTGAGGCCGGCTACTCATTGGTCACAATGCGTCACTTCGTTGCTACGCCGATGCTTGGAATCGGTGGGAGTGGTTATACGGTTACCATCAGACACCTGCTCGGGGATATCTACAATTTCGGTGAATTACTAGAGAGCCCGGGCTACACCAGTGGAATTTCGTTCAGCGAATTCACATTGACACCGGAAATTGTCATTACAATTCCGGTCAGGTTCATCGGACTCCAGCTCAAAACCGGTTATGCTTATACCCCTGTTTCGCCCGAATGGAAACTGGCTGACGGCAGCAACCTGATTCGTGGACCTGAAGTTGCCGAAGGTAATCCGTTTGTAACTTTCAATATTCTCTTTGGAGGTTTGGGAAAAGGCAGAAGTAGAAATTAGAATTCTGATTCGGCTATAGTAAACATGCCGGCTAATCTCTCGCCTGAATTCAAGCAGGCCGAAGAGAAATACCGTGCTGCCAAGGCACCATATGAAAAGCTCGCTTGTCTTGAAGAAATGCTCTCAACTATTCCCAAGCATAAAGGAACAGAAAAGATGCAAGCAGATATTAAGTCGAAAATTGCAAAGCTGCGCCGAACCCTTTCCCAGAAAAAAGGTCCTAAGCGGGTAGACTGGTTCCATGTAGAAAAACAGGGCGCGGGTCAGGTAGCGCTTTTCGGTGCACCCAATGCAGGCAAATCAGCACTTGTGAGAGAACTGACCGGTCTTCATACCCAGGTAGCAGCTTACCCATTTACAACTACTAAACCCATAGCCGGAATGATGCCTTTTGAAGATATCCAAATCCAGCTTGTAGATACCCCGCCGATTGCTCCAGAAACGCCCGCNTGGGTATATCATATTCTCAGAACCGCCGATAGTTTATTGTGGATTCTTGACTTAAGNAACGATGACTTATTGGACGAAACCGATGAAACCCGGAAGTTCCTGAATCAGACCCATATCTTTACTGTGCCAAATGAAGAAATGCACTATAAGAAAACCATCACGGTCGGGGCCAAATGCGATGCCCCAGAGGCATTTGACCGTCTGGCGATTGTCAAGGAAATGCTGGGCGATATTAAAATTCTGCCTGTTTCGATTAAGACCGGCCAGGGCCTTGAGCAATTAAAACAGAACGTATTCCAAATCCTGAATATCATCCGGGTTTATACCAAAAAACCGGGCAAGACACCGGATATGCAGGACCCGGTTATCCTCCTCCGTGGTTCAACTGTAATGGATGCGGCTTATCACTTGCACAAAGATATTGCGCAGGCCCTTTCATATGCCCGGCTCTGGAATAAATCAGGCTTTGACGGCCAGCGGGTAGAACAGAATCATCCTGTTCAGGATAAAGATATCGTCGAATTCCACACCTGATTCTTGCTATTCCACCAGCAAGAATTTCTGTGTCAAGGTTCTGGTCTCTGATACAAGCCGCACAAAATACAGTCCGGCTCGAACCCTGTAACCGGCTTGGTCCCGGCCATTCCAAAAGACATTTTTATTATGAGTATTCAGGCTCACAACCCGATTGCCCAAGGCATTGTAAATCACAAGCCCAGAACCCCTGGCATTTTGTCCGAGCTTAAACATCACCCCGCCTGCCAAACGGTTAATTCCCGGAACCAGAAATGCATAATTAGAATGCGTGGCGCCATTTTCTTCCAGACCCGCGCGGAATCTGACCCAGAAAGACCAGGATGTACCAAGCCTGCCCCAGCCGAACTGATTATGTGCCCGGCATGTCCATTTATAAGAACGTCCGTATGTAAACAGCGTATCAGGTAAAGAGCACCTCGGCACTACTGTTGGTTCCCGCCAGATTGTGTCCCCGCCGAAAACCATCCTGAAGTCGAAACTGTCCGCACTCACAGAACCGGAGTCTACACGGAGTACTATCGGCGGTTCAAATATCTGCATACCATTAGGTGGCGCCAGGAAATCAGGTGGCATGGGCTCACGCGTGATATGAAAACAGCCACGATTGCCATCGCCTGATGTCAAAGTGGAGCCTTGATACTGCCTCAGCCTCAGCCTTGCAGAATCGCAGGACTGAACAGAAAGTGGGATGAACCAGGCATAGGTCCCATTATCTGGGACATTACCGGCAACCGGCTGCCAGGTTCTACCCCCATCAGTGGATAAATCAATATCTACCTTTGTTGCAGGATTGCCAAAATTGTTCCAGGTAATATCAACCGTGTCACTGACCTGAAGTACTTCACCGCCGCCGATTGAATTGTAATCGGTGTCACCAAGCGGATAAGTAATCTCCAACTTGTGCGGGTCTCCCCCCGAAGGATGGGGAGAATCAACCCAGGACCAGCCGTTGCCAGAATGTGCCCACCAGTCTCCTGGTGACCACCAGGTATTATGAATAAAAACATACTTGTCCGGAGTCCGATACCCGAAACAGGCAAGAGAATGGTGCTGCCAGTCAACAGACCAGACAAATGCATGTCCGGAATTGATTTCGCTGGTAATAGTATTCCAGGCCCAATCGTTGTGGGTACCGCCTTGGTCACTGATAGTTGAAACCGTGTACCCGTTGTTGCTAGCGACTGTCTGCAGGCCCTGCGCGATGTACATGACCAGCGTTCCGCCACTGAGAGTATCGGTATGCATCGCTATTGCACATTCCCTCTGAGTATTCGGAATCTGCCAGTCCATTTCTCCTTCAACACAATCATACCGCTGCCAGAACCAGTCCACAAGACGACCATAATTCTGAGTCCTGTCAATATAACCCAGGACCATTGCAGCCGATGTCGGAGTGCAGCCATAGCTCCATTCATAAAAAGGCGCCCGCTCAACCTGGGGCACAAAATATTCGGCATAATCGGTGAAATCCCTTTTCAATGCCTTGTTCCAATCATTCCTGTGGATTCTGGCAATCTCAGATTCATCAATACCGTATCTGTTCGCAAGCTCCTGCTGGTGATGTCTGATTTCATTTACAAATAACTGTCTTGATTGCCAGACTTGGTCAAAAAGGCTGGAGATTATTATCTGCTTGCCATCGTTGTCAGAGAATTCAAAGAATGTGCCTGGAAAGATGAAGTACATCCTGGAAAGCATAGCATCGGACCCGAGAATTTCCCGAGCGCGGGCAAGCGCCTTTTTTCCGACCGCATAATAATCAGATGCACCATAACCATAGCATGGAATCGGGACGCGGTCGGATCTTGCCGAAACGAGAATATGACCGTATTTCGACCTCCAATGACGGATATCGGTATTAGGTAACAAGCCAAACCTTTCCTGAAGGATATCCATTCTTACCTGGTCGTAGACTGGAAATTTAGTCCCATCGGTCCGGAAGTGAAACATATATGCGACAGTAGCGCCGTTCTCATCAACATACGGAACCACCGGCCCTTTTTGGCAGCCCGGCCATTCAGCCTGGGCCTTGCGCAATGCCAATTCCTGAACAACTCGGAAATCAACCGCATTCTGAGGGGTTGTGCCCGGTTCAGGCAGGGGCATAACCAACAAAGTTGCGGTCAAAAATATAACAAACGATGGTAACATTTTCTCTCCTTTTTAGCTATTCAACTCATATAATCTTAGCGTCACAGCATAGACTGTCAAACCGGCCTTTTACGGAGTCAACCTGAACCGGTCGCGCGGGAAAAAGCTCGCCTGCCTGACATTGGAAAGCCCGAGCATTTGCTGAGTGAGTCGTTCAGTCCCGATAGCCAATCCGCCGTGCGGTGGCATCGAATATCTGAATATCTCGAGATAGAACTCGAAATCGGCCGGGTCCATACCGAACTTCCTGATATTGTTGACAAGCATATTGTAATCGTGGATGCGCTGGCTTCCAGTTGTTACCTCCACGCCTCGGAACAGCAAATCAAAACCCAGGGTAAACTCCGGGTTCTCCGGGTCTGGCATTGTATAAAAAGGCCTGGACTTGGCCGGGAAATGCGTAACAAATACAAACTCGCTTCTGGCATTCTTCAACGCATAATCACACAGCTCCCGTTCTGCCTGAGGGTCCAGGTCTATCATCCCTGAGGTATCATGGCCATAATCACGCTTCAGGACTTTAAGTGCGTCATCCAAGCGAATCTCCGGAATGTCTTTAACTTCCGGTAACCGCGCCTTGAGGATTTCGAACTCATCGTGGCAATTTGCACCCAAAGCTTCAATCATCCGGCCAATAAACCCCTTTTCCATTTCAATCACATCATGGAAGGAATCAATGAAACCCATCTCGAAATCCAGAGAAAGATATTCATTGATATGACGCGAAGTGGCATGGTCCTCGGCCCGGTAGACAAAGCCTACTTCAAATACCCGCTCGTATCCTGCACCAACAAGCATCTGTTTATAAAACTGCGGGCTTTGTGCCAGATACGCCTTCTGCTCAAAATACTGCACCGGGAAAAGCGCAGTTCCGCCTTCAGTCCCTGCCGCCACGATTTTCGAGGTATGCACTTCAAGAAAATCCTTACTGTGCATGAACTCACTGAATGAACGGACAATCTCGGCCTGAACTGGAAAAACTGCGCCCAGTTCCTGATTACGAAGACCAAATGCTCGATGGTCGAGAATTACATCAAGCTTCAGATTCAGCTTTTCAAGCGAACGGTTTACCTCAAATGGAATATCTGCGACCGGCTCCACGAGCGTTTTCATCGAGGATACATCAATTTCGACCCCGCGCCTCGCCTGCTTTTCAACCTTGGCTTTACCTATTACCTCGACGATGCTTTCGCGCTTCAAATCAGAAATGCCAATTTTATCCGGTTTAAGCACTATCCCCTGGGCAAGACCGGTTCGGTCGCGCAAAATAAGAAATGCTATTTTGCCTAAGGTCCTGATGTGGTGCAGCCAACCTACCAGCCGCACCTGCTTGCCGATATGCTCAGGTAAGTCCGCTGCGAGAGTCCGCTGCATCTGGCCAATCTACTGACTATTCTACAACTGTCAAGAAAACCGCTATTCCATAACCCTTTATTCGGTTATCAGCCCTTATTGTCTTTGTTATCTTCTTTAGGCTCAACATCACTAATCAATAGTTCATCAATGTCCTCATCTAAAAGAAAATCCTTGCGTCCTTTCTTTGCCTTCCCCTTAACAACTGTTACATTCATTCGCCTGACCAAAACCACCAGAACCACCAGCACCGCAACAACTATTACTACAAAAAGAACCGCAACTATCTGCTCAAGCATAACTCGTCCTCGACCGGATCAGATTATCCATGCTATAGAATATGCATCCATCCTTGGCCGAGTCAAGTCAAAAACCAGCTATCGGAACTGGATTACTGACTGCTTGACTATGGCATCGCTTTGAATATCCTATAAGGACTTTAGCAATGAAACTGATATCTTTATCTAAAACCGGAACGAAAGAACCGGCCAAATTGTCTCAACACAAAAACCTTACCCCTATTGAGATAACACGGGAACTCGACCGTTACATTATCGGTCAGGACAAAGCCAAAAAAGCGGTAGCAATCGCATTGCGCAACCGGTGGCGCCGTAATCAGGTCCAGGATGAACTGCGTGAAGAAATCCTGCCCAATAATATTATTCTCATCGGACCGACAGGTGTGGGTAAAACCGAAATCGCCCGCCGCCTTGCACGTTTGGCACAAGCACCTTTCATCAAGGTTGAGGCTTCAAAATTCACTGAAGTCGGCTATGTTGGCAGGGATGTTGAAGCGATGATTCGCGACTTGATGGAAATCGGTGTTAATATGGTCAAAGCCGAAAAAACACAGATGGTGTTGGATCGGGCCGAACAACGGGCCGAGGAGCGGATTCTTGATTTGCTTTTGCCATCTGGGTTAAAGAAATCAGGCACTGCCGAGATACATCAGAAATCCAGGGAAAAACTGCGGCTGAAGCTCCGTGCTGGTGAGCTCGACCACCGTTTTCTGGAAATAGAATTAACCAGCCGTTTTTCGCCGCTCACTGATATGCTTTCCCAGATGGGCGGGGATGAACTCACAATTGATCTCCAGGAAATGCTTTCCGCCAGTATGCCCAAGCAGACAAAGCACCGGAAGCTCTCGGTCGGTGAGGCGCGTCGAGTACTCGCACAGGAAGAAGCCCAGAAGCTCGTTGATATGGACGAAGTTATCAGCGAAGCGCGTCAGCGCACCGAAGAGCAAGGCATTGTATTCATCGACGAAGTTGATAAAATAGTCTCGACTGGCCCTTCTGCGTCAGGCCCTGATGTTTCCCGTGAAGGCGTCCAGCGTGACCTCCTGCCGGTCGTCGAAGGTTCGAACGTCCTGACAAAATATGGAATCGTGCGCACCGACCATGTCCTTTTCATTGCCTCGGGTGCCTTTCACAAAACAAAGCCGGCAGATATGATTCCTGAGCTCCAGGGCCGTTTTCCCATCCGTGTAGAACTCCAGCCGCTCGCCCAGGAAGAATTCATCCGCATCCTTACTGAGCCGAAGAATTCATTGATGAAGCAGTATACCGCATTGCTCGCTACTGAGAATGTCAAGCTCAGTTTCAGCAAAGGAGCAGTGGAGGAAATAGCGGCAATTGCAGACCGTGTGAACCAGCAGACTGAAAACATCGGAGCGCGGCGACTCCATACTGTTATGACTGCATTGCTTGAAGATATCCTGTTCAAACTACCGGACATGAAAACGAAAAGGCTGCGCATAACCCCGGCTTATGTGAAAGAAAAACTGAAGGACATCGTTGAAAGCAAAGACTTGAGCCAATACATGTTATGAACGGGAAAGCGAAAATTCGGAATCTCGAACCCCGAATCTCAAATCTGTTATCTATTGATGACTTGACAAAAGAAGAAATCCTTGGGTTGCTTGGAAAATCCAGAAAGCTTAAACAGGCCTTAAAGAAAAAACCTTGCCTTTCATTTGCAGACGGCAAAATGGCCGCCTTGATATTTGAGAAACCATCTTTGCGCACCCGTGTCACTTTCGAGAGGGCAATACAGCAGTTGGGTGGTTCCACAGTGTATCTCAGCCCCCAGGACATCGGGCTCGGCAAGCGCGAAGCAGTATCAGATGTCGCCCGTAATCTTTCGCGATGGGTAGATTGCATTATCGCCCGGGTTTNCGAGCACCAGAAGATATTAGACNTGGCACAGAATGCTACNGTGCCAGTTGTTAACGCACTCTCTGACCTGGAACATCCCTGCCAGATTCTGGCAGACCTGTTGACCGTCTTCGAACAGAAAGATAAACTTCCCGGGACCACAATCGCCTGGACCGGAGACGGCAATAATGTATGCAATTCACTGCTTTTGGCCTGTAGCATTGTCGGTACCAATTTGCGTATTGCTACACCGAAAGGGTTTGAACCGTTGAAATTGGTTGTGAATAGGGCACGCAAGCACGCACGAATCAGTGGAGCAGAAATCAGACTGACCCACGACCCGGTTGCAGCGGTTAAAGATGCCGATTTCGTGTACACTGATGTCTGGGCCTCGATGGGTCAGGAAAATGAAGCACTCCAACGCCGGGAAATCTTCCAGCGGTTCCAGCTCAATAAAGAACTTCTGGCTCATGCCAAATCCGACGCCAAAGTCCTTCATTGTCTGCCGGCACATCGAGGCGAAGAAATAACTGACGAAGTCCTGGACGGTCCTCAGTCCGTTGTGCTCGACCAAGCTGAAAACCGGCTTCATGTCCAGCGTGCCCTCCTGGCCGAGTTGTTGAACAGTTCATAAACCTGGCCCGTCCAGGAATATAAAAAGGAGGCAGGAAACAATGAGAATCTTTGTAATCATAACCGCCGCTGCCAGCATTCTGCTGGCAGCGCCGGTTGGGATAGAACCGGTTATTGTTACCGGTTCGGACGGCACGATACAAACCTATTCCCGCATTAACACCGGCACCGAAGTAATCGAGAACTACCCCAGCTCCCCGATAATACCACCGAGCTTTCCGAGTGACACCGGTGTGCTCTGGGTGGACCGCAATCACCGCGCGGCTATCTGCCAGTCAATCGCAATCTCAGGCGATGGTAAACATATCTTTGCGAACTGGGCCTTGAATCACGAAAGGGCTGGATATTACCTGACNATGGCAACCCAAGTTCCGGTCTGGGAATACTCGGCCGGATTCCCCTGGGCTTANGGTGGCCAGCAGNTTGGGGTCTCTGAGAATGGAGCTGTGCTTTCTATTTCTTCAACAAACCGGTGCTACAAATGGTCACGCAACAACTCAGTTCCGGACTGGACTCACCGATACCCAACCTCATATTATGGTGTTGCCCGGGCATCCCACGATGGCTCAGTAGTCGCCGCGGTCCAGAATGGCACCCTTTATGCATTTGATGCCAGTTCGGGTGAAACCCTCTGGACTGCACCGGTCAGTGAACCGGCACGACTTCAGGGACTCGACCTTTCTGATGACGGTTCGGTCATCGCCGTCACGCTTTACGACTCCTGTCTGATTTTTGAAGACGGAACCCGCCGCGACGCCATTCCTATCGGAACCTCCAACTGCGGCACCCAGTATGCGTCCGCAATATCTGGTAATGGCAACCTGCTCGTAACCGGTAACTTCTACGGGTATATCCGACTTTACACCTGGAACGGCAGTCATTACAACCAGAAATGGGTTGCCTGGGCCGGCACCCCTTGGGTATGCGGTGTTGCCATCTCCCGCGACGGCTCGACTATCGCCTGCGGCAGTGGATACCAGGATGGCAAACTATCGGTGTTCGATTCGAGCTCAGCTACTCCCCTATGGACATATCAAGGCTATGGCAGTGCCGGCGCGTACGTGCCTTCGGTCGCGCTTTCCGCCGATGGTTCGAGAATTGCGGCCGCTTCCTGGGGCGACCGGGCACCGAGCGGCCAGTTTAAGGTATTCACTGTTCACAACCGGTCAGATACCACTCCGCTAATCGGCATCACCCGTGATGATGAACCGGGTTCGCTTTTCTGTTGCGATATATCCGACGATGGTCAATTTGCTACAGTAGGCGGGAAAGCGGTCCATGCCCAGCAGATGGGCAACGGTGGCGAAGTCTATGCCATCATTATCGGTTCAACCGTAGAAAACAATGTTGGAATGCAGAGTATTACGGCTCCTGGCCCCTACTTGCAGGTCGGAAATGCCATAACCCCGCAGGCAACAGTTTGCAACTTCGGAGATAGCAGCGCCACTTTCTTTACGCACCTCGAAATCTGCAATTCCACAGACTCCACTATCTATCACGACAGCGTCGGAGTTACAAACCTGGCACCTCAACAGTCCCAGAATCTTACATTCCCGGACTGGACCCCAACAGATTATGACATCTACCGATTCCAGTTTTACACCGCACTTGCAGGTGACGGATATCCAGGCGACGATTCGCTCATAGTTCAGGCAAAATGCTTCCACGATGCCCTGCCTGTGCTTATAAATCCACCATATGCAGAGAACACCATCCATCAGGAACTGACGCCTAAAATGACGGTGCACAACAATGGCTCGTATGACGATGTAATGAAGTGCCGGCTCATTATCAGCGATTCGCTCGGCAACCCGGTCTATACTGACTCAACCCAGACCAGCACACTCTCACCAGACGAATCTGAAACCGTATCCTTCAGCGGCTGGACCCCACCTCATGCGGCCGAAATGACAGCAATCGGAATTGCTCGTTCTCCCGAGGACTTTTACCCGGACAACGACACCCTGGAAAAGCCCTTTGCAGTAACCTATGAAATCATCTATGACGACGGCAGCGCGAATGCCTACTACTGGGTTGGCCGTCATGACAATGACAAGTTCTATGTCCGTTTCACGCCGACAATCGAACCACCTTATGGCATTACCCACGGCCGAATTTATGTCAACATGGCCAATACCCCGTTCGACTATGTAATGGTATGCAAAGACGCCAGCGGTCGGCCTGATACGACAAGCCCGATTCAGGTAGTCAACAATGTAACCGCACCTCAAGCACCGGGCTGGGCCGAATTCGACCTGGACATTACCCGGACCGACTCAAGCGATATCTGGCTTATCACCCACTGGCCTGACGGCTCACCCGCGATGGGCATCGGTGCTGACAATGCAGCACCAATAGACCTGCGTTCCTATTTCTCATCGAACCAGGACACATTCAGACTCTGGACAACCCACGACTGGCTGATACGGCTCACACAGTCACCGAATGTCGGACTTCAAGGACCGAGGAACAAGAATAAACTCAGGCTTCTGCCGCCGGTCCCAAACCCGTTCTGTCAGAATGTCCATATCAGTTATGAAGTGCCCTATGCAACCAGAATCGAGTTGAAACTTTTCGATGCAACCGGCCGTCTGGTAACCATACTTGCAGACGGTATCCATCAGCCCGGCCGATATGACTGTCACTGGCAAAGCAAGTTGAGTGCCGGTGTATTCTTCCTTAAGCTTTTGGTGCCAGAAACAAAAGAATCAAGAGTCCAGAAACTAATTCTGCTCAACTGATTGCAGACACCGGGGTTTTGCGGAGGGCAAGACAGATTCTTGCCCTCCGGTTCTTTTCAGCTAAGATAGTCCACAATGGAAATTCCTGAAATATTGATAATCGGTGCCGGGCCGGCCGGACTGACTGCCGGGATCTATGCTGCCCGTTCTGGTTATAATGTCGCGATTGTCGGCAAAGGGATACCTGGGGGCCAAGTTACCCAGGTGCGTGAAGTCGAAAACTACCCTGGTTTTGCCGAACCTGTAAATGCATTCAAGCTTGCCAAGGCAATCGAACAACAGACTCGCGGTTTCGGCTGTGCAATCGAATCAGGTGAAGCCACCGGTTTAACCTGCACCGATAACATTATTGAAGTCCAGACAACACTGGGCATATTAAAACCCGAAGCCCTTATCATTGCTACCGGAGTCGAACCACGCCAGCTCTGTGTTCCTGGTGAGCAGGAATTACGCGGACGCGGGGTATCCTACTGTGCGGTATGCGACGGGCCGCTCTTCAAGAACAAGGAAGTTGCAGTCATTGGAGGCGGCGATTCGGCACTGGATGAATCTCTATACCTTTCCGGCATCTGCTCGGAAGTTTACCTCATCCACCGCCGCGACCAGTTCAGAGGCACCCGGATTGCTGAAAAAAGGGTGCGTAGCAAGAAAAATATCCATCTCATTCTCTCCAGCATCGTTACCGCCATCAAGGGCAAAGAAACCGTGAAGGCTATCGAAATCACCAAACGCAAGGACAACACCAGGACCATATTGCCGGTTTCCGGTGTCTTTCTTTATGTTGGTTCTGTCCCCAGCACACAATGGTGCAGGAGTGCGGTTGAACTGGACGGGCACGGATTTGTCAAAACCGATGACAGGTTGAGGACGAATGTCTCAGGGGTATTCGCTGCCGGTGATGTCAGAAAAACATATTTGCGCCAGATTGTAACCGCAGTCGGCGACGGTGCCTTGGCCGCAATGATGGCCCACGATTACCTTGCGGAGAAACACTAACCTGTCCGCCCTTTCGGTGAAGAAGGAAAGTAGTATTTCCTTTTTATCCAGAACCATTCTCAGTCTGTTCGGTTTTATTCTGGTTCTGGTGATATGCACGCAGCCGAAACAAAAAACGGACTTTCAGACCGCCATGGAAAGGCTTGTCCGGACCTACCGGCCCGAGAGTTCCTGTGTCGCCTTGGCCATCTATTCACTTCGTGGAGATTCAGTTGTCTTCGGCAGCAATGAATACTGTGCGCTTAAACCGGCTTCGGACTTGAAGCTCTTAACTACTGCCTGTGCCTTGGAGAACTGGGATGAGTTTATGGTTTCTGAAATCGAAAAACGATTGCACAAATCCCGTCTTAAGATTCACCGACTTCTCCTGGACTCTTCCCGAGCAGAATCCCTCGGTATCGGGTCTCAGGCCGGCCCTCCTGGTTATCGGTATCTGGTCTGGACAAACTACCAGAGTGACAACCGGCTCGCCAACTGGCTGCTGCAGATTATGGGCAAAACAAAACACCAAGAAACCCAGGAACTCATTGCCGGTTATCTCGAAACCAACCAAATCCCTCAACCAGGGCTTAAAGTCATTGATGGGTCAGGCCGTTCGACTGAAAACCGACTTGCTCCCATCACTCTGGTAATGCTCTTGCGTCATATGTATCGCTCTGGATTTTGGAACCCGTTCATGAATACCCTGCCCCAACCGGGCTCCAACAGCACCCTGAGGTCCAGAGGACTCGGACTCGGCTCAAGGATTCGGGCCAAAACCGGATACATCAAAGGAACCTTTGCGCTTTCCGGTTATCTCTTTGCTGAAAACGACACCTTTGCATTCAGTTTCATCGTCAACAATTGCCAGAGCGGCCGCATTGCTTACCGTCTGTTTACAAAACTGTTGCTCACAATCTACCACTGGGATGCCGATAGAAACATTAGCCGTTTACCTTGACTGACTTGAGATTCCCGCTAGTATGAGCCGCTATGAAAAATAACGGAATGGTAAAGGAAATTCCTTCCAGGACAGAACGATTTTCCGACTGGTATACTGCAATTGTGCTCAAAGCCGAGCTGGCCGATTATGCACCGGTGCGTGGGTGTATGGTCATCAGGCCTTACGGTTATGCGCTATGGGAGAATATGAAAGAAAGGCTGGACCGGCGCTTCAAGGCAACCGGACATACTAATGCATATTTCCCAATGCTGATTCCCGAAGGCCTCCTTAAAAAGGAAGCCGAGCACGTCGAGGGCTTTGCGCCCCAGGTAGCCTGGGTTACCCACGGCGGCGATAACAAACTGACCGAGCGTTTTGCACTCAGGCCTACGAGTGAAGCTATTATCAATACGATGTATGCAAAATGGGTGAAAAGCTATCGGGACCTGCCCGTTCTGATTAACCAGTGGTGCAACATCGTCCGCTGGGAAAAGGCTACCCGCCTTTTCCTGCGCACTATGGAATTCCTCTGGCAGGAAGGCCATACGCTGCACCGAACCCAGGATGAAGCGCAAGAAGAAGCCAGAAGGATTCTTGACATCTATGTAGACTTTGTTGAAAACGACCTTGCTATTCCTGTTCTTTCTGGACTAAAGCCGGAAAGTGAGAAATTCCCTGGCGCGCTTACCACTTATACGATAGAAGCAATGATGCCTGACGGTCAGGCGCTCCAGGCCGGCACCTCACACAATCTGGGACAGCATTTTTCTGAGGCGTTCGACATCCGTTTTCTGGACAAGGATAATATTGAAAAGCGGCCTTGGGGAACCTCCTGGGGTGTTTCCACCCGCCTGATTGGTGGTTTGATAATGACCCACGGCGACGACAGGGGTCTTTTCCTACCCCCAAGGGTAGCGCCAATCCAGGCGGTAATAGTGCCGATTCTTTTCGGCAAGAATGACGACATGGTTCTGGCCAAGTGCCACGATGCGCTCAAGGCCTTGGAAGGTCTGCGTATCCGGCTTGATGACCGTAAAAACCAGACTGCGGGCTGGAAGTTCAACCAGTATGAAATGATGGGCGTGCCGGTGAGAATCGAAATCGGGCCCAAAGATGTGAAAAAAGACGAAGTGGTCCTGGTACCCAGGGACGGTTCAGCCAAGCGTTCCGTGAAGTTCACTGAGATAATGTCCGAACTTGAGAAACTGCTCGACCAGATTCAGAATAACATGCTTGAGCAGGCGAGGCAGCATCTTGCTCAAATGACTTCTGAGGCCAGCTCAATTGAGGAATTCAAAAAGAAACTGATTGCCAAACCCGGCTTTATCCGTGTTCACTGGTGTGGGTCTCAGAAGTGCGAGGATAAGCTGATTGATGAAACCAAAACTACCCCCCGTGTTATGGTGCTTGACGAGCAGGGCAAAACCAAAGGCAAGTGCATCTGCTGTGGCAAAGAAACCGACACCGTCATCTATTACGCCAGAACCTACTAACAGCCGACAGTCAGTGGCTGACTGCTATCCGCTCACCGCAAACCGCTGACCGCCCATTTCTTGGTGTTCTTGGCGGTTCATCTTTTCTGTGTTTATCTGTGGTTTCCCGTTATTTCTGTTTATAGAACTGTCAACAGAAATCAGCCATGATACAGGGTTTCCGGCATGTGGTCCTAACCGGCGGAAAACACCGATATTTAGGGACTTAACTAAAGAAATAGGTCTTTAGAAACAACACCCAGGGGTCGTTCCCCAAAGGGTTTATTCGGCCGTTCATAAAACCCTTTTCTAAGATACTTTTACCAGAATTATTAAACCCATTTGCCAAAACATCATTCAACCGGTTTGAACTGTCATTTGT
>JGI24025J20009_10001535_pt1 | contig 17342 bp, 17 predicted proteins | sample Cruoilmetagenom3_FD_20009 | JGI IMG/M metagenome (IMG submission 20009) | reverse complement strand
TTGATTGGGGTCTCTTCGATCGGCAATGGTCGGGTCCTGCCTTTTTGTTGGGGTTACGAGGGTCGAAACGCGCCATGGTCACCGCTAAGTAAAGCGGTGAACCAGACCAGATTAATCATGGCTGTGATGAATTCTTGTTTGGGGTGGTCGGTCATGACTTGCCTCGGGTTCGAATTGCGAGGCAATGTATAGGTGTCAGGCAAATAAAGGAAAAGGCCATGAATAAGGCCATCAGCAAGACCGGGGTGCTGCGTGCCCTCGGCGCGATGAGCGGGACGTCGCTGGACGGGGTGGATGCGGCGGTGGTTGAGACTGATGGCGTGCAGATATTCGGGTTTGGCGACACCGGGTATCGCGCCTATTCAGATGCTGAACGCACGGTGTTGCGGGCCGGTCTGGGGCAATGGGTTGGGGCGAAAGCAGAGGCGGCGGCGCGTGTCGTGGATGCTGCGCATTATGATTTGTTGGCCGGGTTTGCCAAAGTTGATCTGGTGGGGTTCCACGGCCAGACCCTGGCGCACGAGCCGCGCGGGCGTGGCACGTTTCAGGTGGGCGATGGCGCCGCGCTGGCCGAGGCGCTGGGGTGCCCGGTGGTTTGGGATTTCCGCAGCGATGACGTGGCGATGGGCGGCGAGGGCGCGCCGTTGGCGCCATTCTTTCACTTTGCCTGCGCCAAGTGGATTGGGGCCACGGCGCCGGTATGTTTTCTTAATCTGGGCGGGGTTGGCAATTTGACCTATGTCGATCCATCATTCGAGCGCCCGGAAGAGGACGGTGCCCTGTTGGCCTTTGACACCGGACCCGCCAATGCGCCGGTCAATGATTTGGTGCAGGCGCGGTTGGGTGTGGCGATGGATAAAGGTGGTGCGCTGGCGGCCCAAGGCCAGGTGGAAACCGGCGCGCTAGAGCTGTTTCTGGCAGAGCCGTATTTTGCAAAAATGCCGCCCAAATCGTTGGATAGAAACAGTTTTTATGAAGTGATCAAGCTGGTGGAAGAGCTGTCCGACAGCGACGCTGCCGCCACGCTGACCGCCATGTGTGCCGCCGGGGTCGCCCGCGGGATGGAGCATTGCCCAACCCTGCCGGAAAAGGTTCTGGTTACGGGCGGTGGGCGCAAGAACCCGGTGTTGATGCAGATGTTGCAGGTGTCGCTGGATTGCCCGGTGGTGCCGGTTGAAGAGGTTGGGCTGGATGGTGACATGCTTGAGGCGCAGGCTTTTGCCTATCTGGCAGTGCGGGTGGCGCGCCGCATGGCCACGTCCTGCCCGGGTACCACGGGGGTGCGGGGGCTGGTGGGCGGTGGCATGATCAGCGTTCCAGAGAGCGGGTGAAATCGACGTTAAAGGCGGCATAGCCGTCGGATGTGGATTTAAGATGCGCCGCAGTATGGCGGTGCAGGTCGGGCAGTTTGTGGAACGGCACCGCCGGAAAGGCGTGGTGTTCGCAGTGATAGGGCATGTTCCAAGCCAGCGCGCGGATCAACCGGTTGGTAAAGGTGGTCCGTGAGTTTTCCAGCATATCGGCGACTGGCGGGCACAACCCGTGTTCGGCCAGCAGGTAGGCGCGCAGGACCGGCTGACCGATCAGCACCGGGATGAACCAGATCCACAGCAGAAGCGGTGTGTAATACAGGCTGAGCCCGGCGATGATGTAGATCATCAGCAACAGGCGGGCTTCGCGCCGCATCGCGCGGTGGCGGCGTTTGGGCAAATAGGGCGCGTCTATCCGGCCAAAGGCGTTAGTGAACAATGTTTGCGCCGCGCCGCGCCAGTAGCCCCATCCGGCTAGATAAACGGCACAGGCGGGCCATGTCCGGGGTTTGCCGCCCCCGGCCAGTTCCGGGTCGTTGTCCGGATCATTGGTGTATTTATGGTGCGCCAGGTGGAAATAGCGGAACCAGGTGAAGGGCAGGGCGATCAGGATGGCGATGCAATGGCCCAGCGCCTCGTTGATCCAGCGGGTGCGAAACGGTGTCTGGTGGGTGCATTCATGGCTGAGGGTGAAGAGGAACACCAACAGGATGCCTTGCACCGGCATCAAGACGGGCCACAGCGGGAGGTGTAGGGCTATTGCGGTGGTTGTTGCCGCCAAGGCGCCAACGTAAAGCGCCAGATGGGTCAGCCCGGCTGTGTCTGACCGGGTGGTCAGGTTGCGTTTCGTCTCGGGCGACAGAGCATTGATCAGGGTGGTGTGGATCATAGCGCAAGAATGGCGTGCATCGTCTTGCGCGGCAAGAGAGGTGACCCAAAGGAGCGCGCCTGGCGGCGCGCGCTGGATGTATGATTGGCGCTTTGCGACGGATGGTGCGCGTCAATCGCGCGGGATGTCAAAGCCGGGATCGGCCAGGGTAAAGCCATCAAACTGAAAACCCGGCGACACGGCGCAGCTGACCAACGTATAGGCTCCGGTGCTGCGCGCAGCTTGCCAATTGCCCTCTGGCACGATGATCTGCGGCGCACCGCGCGTCAGATCCGGGCATAGCAGGTGATCAACGGCCGGGCCGCTATCGGTGTCGCTGATTGACAGGATCAAAGGGGCGCCACTGTGATACAGCCAAATCTCGGTGGCATCGACCTTATGCCAATGGCTGGACTGCCCCTCGTCCAGCAAGAAATAGATGCAGGTGCCGCTGGGCCGCCCTGTGGTATCCGCCACCCAGGTTTGGCGATACCAGCCGCCTTCGGGGTGGGGGGCAAGGCCAAGATGGGTGATGATCTGATCCGCTGTCATGACGCAGATTAATCACAAAGCTGGCGACGCGGCTATGGCAATTGCCGGGGGGGGACCTATGTTTCGCGCATGAGCATAACAATTCCCTTTGATAACAGTTACGCCCGGCTTCCAGCGGCGTTTTATTCCGCGCAAACACCCGATCCGGTGCGTGCGCCGCATCTGGTGGCGTTCAATGATGATCTGGCACGCCTGTTGCGGATCACNCCGAGTGATGTGCAGGAGATGGCGCAGGTCTTTGCCGGGAACACGGTTCCAGAGGGTGCCGAGCCGCTGGCGCAGCTTTATTCNGGNCATCAGTTTGGCCAGTATAACCCACAACTGGGTGACGGACGCGCGGTATTGCTGGGCGAAGTGATCGGAACTGACGGGATCCGCCGCGATATCCAGCTGAAGGGATCGGGGCGCACGCCTTATTCGCGCGGCGGTGACGGGCGGGCCTGGCTGGGGCCTGTGCTGCGCGAATATGTGGTGTCCGAGGCAATGTTTGCCCTTGGCATCCCAACCACGCGCGCGCTGGCGGTGGTTGAAACCGGCGAGCAGGTGTTTCGTGAAACCGCGCTGCCTGGTGCTGTGCTTACTCGGGTGGCGGCCAGCCACCTGCGGGTTGGCAGCTTTCAAATCTTTGCCGCGCGAGGCGATATTGCCAGCCTTAAACGGCTGACCGACTATGCCATTGCCCGTCACTTCCCAGAGGCTGAGGGGCCAATGGGTCTGCTGACTGCAGTGCGCGATGCACAGGCCCGGTTGATCGCCGCCTGGATGGCCGTCGGGTTTATCCACGGGGTGATGAACACCGATAATTGCGCAATTTCCGGAGAAACCATCGATTATGGCCCCTGTGCCTTCCTCGATACCTACCACCCGGACACAGTGTTCAGCTCAATCGATCAAATGGGACGATACGCCTATTCCAACCAGCCCGATATCGCCGTGTGGAATGTGGCGCAACTGGCCAATGCGCTGATCCAGCAGACCGATGACAAACACGCCGCCGTGGAACAGGCCACCGATATTATTCAGACCATGCCAGACCTGATCGAACAGCACTGGCTGGCACGCTTTCGCACCAAACTGGGCCTGATCGACAGCCACCCAGACGATCCGGCCCTGATCCGCGACTTGCTGGCGCGTATGGCTGATAACAACGCCGATTTCACCAATACCATGCGCGCCCTCGGCACAAAAATCGCCCGCGACCAGTTCACCGAACCATCCGCCTTCGACAGCTGGTCCAAAACCTGGACAGACCGCGTCGGCAACGACCCGGGCGTAACTACACGGCTGCACGCGGCCAACCCGGCGCTGATCCCGCGCAATCACCGGATCGAACAGATGATCGAGGCGGCGGTGGTCGGCGACTACGCCCCATTCCACCGCCTGACCCGTGCGCTGGCGACCCCATACGCAGATCAACCCGAATATAAAGACTTGCAACGCCCCCCCCACAAAGACGAAGTTGTCCAGGCAACCTTTTGTGGAACCTGAGATCTTTTTCTGGCTATAAATATCCTCGGGGGGAGACGCCCAAAGGGCGGCGGGGGGCAGACAGCCCCCTCTTCAAACCAACGCGGCAATTACCGCCAGTTGATCAGAAAAACCCCTGCCGCCACCAGCCCCAATGCGCCCCAGATCGCCGGGCCAATGGTCTCTCCCAGCACCAGCCAGCCCAGAATCACGGCCAATACCGGCGATAGAAAACTGAACGACGCCACACTATTTGCGCGGTAAATCGACATCAGCCGCATCCACACAAGATACCCCATCGAGATCACAAACACCGATTGAAACAGCAAACCAACCAGATGGATTGGCTGCGGGTCGCGCAGCAAATCACCAAATAGCGGCGACAGCCCCAGCAGAACTGGAATCGACACCGCGATCTGCACCAGCAGTTGCATTTCAGGAACAATCCGCGAAAACGGCGTGATCCGGATGAACAGGGCGATGGCCGCCCATTGCAGGGCCGCAAGCAACGCCATCAGATCGCCCATCAGGCTGGCCTGCCCACTGTTGCGATCGGCCAGGGCCAAAATAACCCCCCCCATGGCCAGGGCAAGGCCCAGCAGCCTGAACCGGCTCAGCCGCTCTCCGGGCAGCAACAGATGACCCGCCATCGCCAGCCAGACCGGCATGGAATAAAAGATGATTGACGCACGCGACACCGCCGTCAGGTCCAGCGCAATGAAAAGGCAGAGAAATTCGAGTGAAAACAGCAGGCCGACCCCGACCCCCCAGATCAATACACCCGGCGGCAAGGCAATGGCCACGCCCCGCACGCGCATCCAGATCAGCAGCACCACCAGTCCCAGAACTGACCGCAGCCCGGCCTGAAACACCGGGCCGAATCCGCCACCAGTAACCTTAATAACCACTTGATTGATCGCCAAAACCAGGGCGAAGCCAACCAGGGCCGTTGCACCAAACCCATCAATTGCCCGTTTTTCATCCATGCGCCCAAAGGATGGGCTGTAGTGGGAGGTGTCAAGGTGGTGCAAGTGCGCCGCAGCCGCAGTGACTTGCAGCCGGGGCATCTGTTGCGCCAAAAGGGGTGGACCTGCCCAAGAAAGATCGTGGCCCATGCCCTGTTCTGTTACCGATCTCGCCGCTATGCGGGTGGCCAGCTCCAACACCCCGAAATGCATCGGGCTGGACCTGCGCTGCAGGCTCCGCCGGATGGCAGGTTGTCGATCTGGCGGGGGCAGAAATCCACCCGGTCGCGCGCTGGTTAAGCGTCATTGCCCAAGTCCTGCCACATTCCCGCGCTAGAAATCACGCAACGTGTACCAAAGGAGTGTAACCATGCAAACGCTACAGCAATCTTATCGTGGTTTCAGCCTGTTGATGGAATTGAATTGGGACCGAATCCTGTACCTTTTGACCATCGCCTTTGCGCTGTTGGCTGGGGCTTGGCTGGGCAGTCTCTGAAACCTCAGGATATATCCAGTTGTCTTCGGCGGCGTGCGGCCCATAGGGACACACGCCATTTGGGCTTTTGACATCGCATCCCAATCCCGATACTCAAGTTACTAAATCTGCTGATTATCGGGTTCAAGAATATGGGTTTGGGGAATATCTCGCGTATATGCAGCGCGAATCGGGATTTCGGCAACTATATGCTGTACCGCCTTCTAGGCGTATTTGTCCTTTTGGCTGCTATGGTTTTCATCGGATCTGCGACCCCGGCGCAGGCGCAATCCTACACCTTCAATTCGGTGCAGGTTGAGGGGAATCAACGCATCGAAACCGCCACGATTGTCTCGCTGACGGGCATTGCCCGCGGCAAGTCGGTTTCCGGCGGGGCGTTGAATGACGCCTATCAGCGCGTTGTGGATAGCGGTGCTTTTGAAACTGTTGAGCTGACCCCGCGCGGCGGCACGCTGGTGATCAAAGTCAAGGAATACCCGACGATCAACCTTATTAGCTTTGAAGGTAACAAGCGTATCAAGGATGAAGCCTTGGAGGGGTTCATCGAAAGCACCCCGCGCAAAGTGTTCAGTCCGGCGCGGGCCGAGCGTGATGCGGGTATTATTACAGAGGCTTACACCCAGAGTGGCCGGGTGGCCGCCGTCGTGACACCACGCATCATTCGGCGCAGCGACAACCGGGTTGATCTGGTGTTTGAGATTGCCGAGGGCGACAAGATCGAGGTTGAACGGGTCAGCTTTGTTGGCAACCGGGTGTTTTCGGATCGCCGCCTGCGCCGGATTCTTGAAACCAAGCAGGCCGGTATTTTGCGCACCTTTGTGCGCTCGGACACTTTGATCGAGGATCGGGTTGAGTTCGACAAGCAGGTATTGCGCGATTTCTATCTGTCGCGGGGCTATGTTGATATTCGCGTTACCAGTGCCAATGTGGAGTTCACCCGCCAGCGCGATGCATTTTATCTGGTGCTGAACGTGCAGGAGGGGCAGCAGTTCAAATTCGGCCAGATCACCACAGTCAGCAACATGTCGGGGGTTGATGCTGCGCCATACCAGGATTCGCTAAAGGTCAAGCGCGGCGCGGTCTTTTCACCATCGCTGATCGAAAGCTCTATCGCACGGCAGGAACGGCTGGCGAACCGGAATGGCGTGGATTTCCTGCGGGTAGAGCCCCGGATTACCCGCAATGACCGAGATCTGACACTGGATGTTGAATTTGTTCTGACCAAGGGTCCACGGGTTTTTGTCGAAAGAATCGACATCGAAGGCAACACCACCACACTTGATCGGGTTGTGCGCCAACAGTTCAAGATTGTCGAAGGCGATCCGTTCAACCCGCGTGAAATCCGGGAAAGCGCCGAGCGTATTCGTGCCCTGGGGTTCTTTGGCCAATCCGAGGTTGAAGGCCGGGAAGGCACTTCGCCCGATAAGGTGATTGTTGACGTCAATGTCGAGGAGAAACCCACCGGTTCGCTTAGTCTGGGGGGATCATTTTCGGTGAATGATGGCGCGGGTATTGCGATCGCTTTGACCGAAAGTAACTTTCTTGGCCGCGGTCAACGTCTGGGGCTGCGTCTGTCGACAGCCCAAGATTCCGAGGAATATGCTCTTGGATTTACCGAGCCGCAGCTATTGGGCCGCGATTTGCAGTTCGATTTGGATATGGGGGTGTCGGGCCGGACGTCCAGCTATGCCTCATACGATATTGAGCGACGCTTCTTTCTACCGGCGCTGACGTTCAAAACGGGCGAAGATTCCAAGCTGCGCCTGATTTCAACTGGCGGAGCAGCGAAATGCTGGCCCGTACGAACGGCGCCAGCGGTGCGGTGATCTCATCGGAGATTGCACAAGGTAATCAAAAAACCACCTCGGTTGGCTTCACTTATACTTTTGATAGTCGACTGACCGGACTTAATCCCAATGCCGGCGTTTTGATTGAGGCCGGGACTGAGTTTGCCGGGTTATCTGGCGACAGCAAGTTTATCCGCAGTAATGCAAAGGTGATTGGCCAGACCAGGGTCTGGAACGAGGAAATAACGCTGCGCGCGACATTCGAAGCCGGCGGGTTGAATTGGCGTGGCAGCAATTTCAGCCGCGCGGCGGATAGGTTTGTTCTTGGTTCTGACGTGATGCGCGGGTTCGAGCCGGCGGGTATTGGCCCGCGGGATCTGTCCAATGGTGTCAACGATGCGCTGGGTGGCAACCTGTATGCTGTTGCCCGGTTCGAAGCGGATTTCCCGCTGGGCTTGCCCGAAGAGATCGGATTGCGCGGCGGGTTGTTCTTTGACGTTGGCAATGTCTGGGGACTGAACGACGTGAATACAGCTGGCGGCAATATTGTTGGGGCCAACGGATCGGCACGCCAGGTTCTTGGGATTTCTTTGTTGTGGACCACTGCTATCGGCCCGTTGCGGTTCAATTTCTCTAAAGCGATCCAGAAAGAGACGTTTGACAAAGAGCAGTCTTTTGATCTGACCATTCAGGCAAATTTTTAAGGACTTGATATGCGGATTATTTATTTGATCTGCACGGCCCTGGCAGTAGCGGGGCTGATCTTTGGTGCGGCGGGCGCGCAGGCGCAGCAATTGGGTATACCAAAAAGCGCAATCCTGACAATTGCCACTGACCGGCTGTTTGCCGATTCTGCCTTTGGCCTGCGCATCGCCCGCGAAGTTGAAGCCGAAAGCGCTGTTCTGGCAGCGGAAAACCGCCGGATCGAGTCAGAGCTGACGGATGAAGAAAAGGAACTGACCCAGCGTCGGCCGGACATGTCGCCAGAGGCATTTCGGACCCTGGCGGATGCGTTTGACGAAAAGGTTCAGGCCAATCGCGACACGCAGGATGCCAAGGCGCGGGCGTTGAACCAGATTGGCGACACCGCGCGGGTTGAGTTCCTGCAAGTCGCCCGACCGGTGCTTGAGGCCTTGATGCGCGAAAGCGGGGCCGGGGTGATTCTGGAGCGCTCCAGCGTGTTTCTGAGCGCCAATACCACCGATATCACCGATCTGGCGATTGACCGGATTGATACGGCCATCGGCGACGGGGCCAAACTGTCCGGGGTGCCGGAACAATAGGCCTGCTTGCCCATACGGGCGGGGATTGTTAGTCAGACTGCAAAAACCAACAACAGGGAGCCGCGCCATGACCACAGAGTTGCTTAGCGCCGATATTCAGCTGATCCAGCGGATTCTACCGCATCGTTATCCGTTTCTGCTGGTCGACAAGGTGGTGAATATTGATGGCACCGCCTCGGCTATGGGCATCAAGAATGTCACCATGAACGAGCCGCATTTTCAGGGGCATTTTCCCGGCGCGCCAATTATGCCCGGGGTGATGATTGTCGAGGCGATGGCGCAGACGGCAGGGGTGATGATTGGTACCGCGATGGATATGGTGGATCGCGAATTGCTGATCTTTTTCATGGCGATAGACAAATGCAAATTCCGCCGCAAGGTGATTCCAGGGGATGTTCTGGAAATGCAGGTGACCACGCTGCGCGGCAAACCGGGCGGCAAGGTCTGGCGGTTTGGCGGGCGGGCCACGGTGGACGGCGATCTGGCTGCCGAAGCTGAATTCACCGCCATGATCGATCTGCCAAAGGAGTGACCCTTATGGCGCAGGTACATTCCAGTGCAGTGATTGAACCGGGCGCGCAACTGGGCAAGGGCTGTATCATCGGCCCGTTCTGCGTGGTGGGTCCGCAGGTGGTTCTGGGTGACCGGGTAGAGCTGAAAAGCCATGTGGTTGTCACGGGCGATACGGTTGTCGGTGCCGACACGGTGATTTTTTCGTTTTCAGTGATTGGTGAGATCCCGCAGGATCTGAAATTTATGGGCGAGGACAGCCGTTTGGTGATCGGCGCCCGCAACCGGATTCGCGAACACGTGACGATGAATGCCGGTACGGATGGTGGCGGTGGCGTGACCCGGATTGGCGATGATGGTTTGTTTATGGCTGGATGTCACATTGCCCATGACGCGCAGGTCGGGGACCGGGTGATCGTGGTCAATTCTGCCGCCATTGCCGGGCATTGTGTGCTTGAGGATGATGTGATCATCGGTGGCCTGTCGGGTATTCACCAGTTTGTGCGCGTGGGCCGTGGTGCCATTATCGGTGCTGTCACCATGGTGACCAATGATGTGATACCTTATGGTTTGGTGCAGGCCCCGCGCGGCGCGCTGGACGGGTTGAACCTGGTCGGGCTCAAGCGGCGCGGGGTGGCGCGGGCCGATATTACGGCTTTGCGGGCGGCGTTTCAGGTGCTGGCGCAGGGAGATGGCGCGTTTCAGGATCGCGCCCGGCAGTTGGGCGAGGAAACCGACAGCGCCTATGTGCGCGAGATTGTCGATTTTGTGCTGGGTCAATCGGATCGCTCCTTTTTGACGCCTGAGGGTTAGGGCATGCTGGCGTTGATTGCCGGGGCCGGAGATTTGCCGGGGTTGGTGGCCGCAGGGTTAAGCGTGCCACCCATCGTCTGTGCGCTGGACGGCTTTGCGCCGGATACGCTGGCGGTGGATGTCGGGTTTCGCCTGGAAACTCTGGGAACGCTGCTGAAAGTGTTGCGCGAAAACGGCGTGACCGAGGTGTGCATGGCCGGGGGGATCGCCCGGCCCAGTGTTGATGTTGGGGCAATTGATGCGGCAACCCTGCCGCTGGTGCCGGTCATTCAACAGGCGATGGCGGCAGGTGATGATGGCGCCTTGCGCGCCGCGATCCTGATTTTTGAACAGGCTGGTTTTTTGGTGCGCGCCGCGCACGAGATTGTCCCCGGTTTGTTGCCCGAGGCCGGATGTTTCAGTGTGGCCCAACCGTCCGAGGCAGAGCGCGCCGATGCGGCGCGCGCCAAGCAGGTTGTGGCGGCTTTGTCAGAGGCGGATGTGGGGCAGGCCTGTGTGGTTCTGAACCGGCAGGTTCTGGCGCTTGAGGGCAAGTTTGGCACCGACTGGATGTTACGCTCGCTGACCACGCGGCCCGATTCCGGCGGTGGTCTTGTGTTCAAGGCGCCTAAGGTCGGGCAGGACCGCCGGGTTGATCTGCCCACCATTGGCCCGGATACCATCACCGCTGCCTGCGCGGCGGGGTTAAGCGGTGTGGTCATCGAGGCCGGGGGCGTGATGCTTTTGGATCTGCCTGCCACGCTGGCGGAATGTGATCGGCTGGGGTTGTTCCTGTGGGTGCGCGGGTCTGAGGGCTGATGCGGGTGTTTATCATCGCGGGCGAGCCATCTGGCGACCGGTTGGGCGGGGCGCTGATGGCTGGGTTAAAGTCGCTGCTGCCGCAAGTGCAGTTTGACGGGGTTGGCGGTGTGCAGATGCAGCGCCAAGGGCTGGTCAGCCGCTTTGACATGGACGAGCTAAGCGTGATGGGCATTGCCGAGGTCGCGCCGAAATATTTTCATTTCAAGCGTCGGATCGCCGAGATGGCGCAAGCGGTACTGGCGGTGCAACCGGATGTGCTGATTACCATCGACAGCCCGGATTTTTGCTTGCGGGTGGCGAAGCTGGTCAAAGCCTCTCGTGATATCCGTACCGTGCATTATGTGGCCCCGACCGTTTGGGCGTGGCGACCGGGACGCGCGGCGCGGATGGCCAAAGTGATTGACCACGTGCTGGCACTGTTCCCGTTTGAGCCACCCTTTATGGAGGCCGCCGGGATGGACTGTGATTTTGTCGGCCATCCGGTGGTGGCCGAACCACAGGCAACGGCAGCAGAGGTCGCGGATTTTCGGGTGCAGGCCGGGCTGGGCGAGGCGCCGTTTGTTCTGGTACTGCCGGGATCGCGCCGGGGCGAAGTGGGGCGGTTGGCNCCGGTTTTTGGCGAAGCATTGCGGTTGTTCCTGGCGCAACACAAGAAGATGCGCGTGGTGGTTCCAGCAGCGGGGCCAGTGGCGGGATTGGTGCGTGAACAGGTGGCGGGTTGGCCCGGTGAGCCGGTGCTGATTGATCCGGCGCAATACGATATGGCAACCGGGCAGGCGTATAAACGCGCGGCTTTTGCCGGGGCGACTGTGGCGCTGGCGGCGTCAGGGACGGTGTCACTGGAACTGGCGGCGGCGGGTACGCCGATGGTGATTGCTTATGATTTCAACTGGCTTAGCCGCCAGATCATTCCGCGCCTGATGCAGACCGATACCGTAACACTGGTCAATCTGGTCAGCGAGACACGGGTGGTGCCGGAATGTCTGATGGAAAACTGCCGCCCCGATCTGATTTCTCAGAGCCTGGGGCAGGTTCTAGCGGCACCCGAGGCGCAGGCCGAAGCGATGGTGCTGACCATGCAGCGGTTGGGGCTGGGCGGCGAGGCCCCGGGGGTGCGCGCGGCGCGGGCGGTGTTGGCGGGGCTGCGTTAGATTTCAAACTGCGGTTGCCTGCTCTTCAAGCCCTTGCGGGCTTTCCTCGCGATGGGGGCGGGCGATCAGCCGCGCCAGATCCAGCCGCCACCCAGGATCCGGCTGCCGATGGTTTCATAGAACACACAGGCCTGTCCTGGCGATACGCCTTCTTCCGCGCTCAGCAGTTCCACTTCGGCTGTTGTATCCGACAGGGGCCGCAGGATCGCGGTGCGCGGCGGGCGGGTCGAGCGGACCTTGACCGACAGGTGCCATTCGGGGCGCGACATCATTGGTGTGTCGCCCAGCCAGTTGATTTCGCGCACCGGAATAGTGCGAGTGGCCAGCATCTCTTTGGGGCCGACGACGACTTGTTTAGCGTCCACGTCCAAGCGCACCACATAAAGTGGATCGGCCAACCCGCCGATGCCAAGCCCGCGACGCTGGCCGATAGTATAGTGGATCACCCCGTTATGGCTGCCCAAGACCCGTCCATCCACGTCGACGATCTGTCCGGGTTCCGCTGCGCCGGGGCGCAGTTTTTCGATNACGGCGGCGTAATCGCCATTGGGCACAAAACATATGTCNTGGCTGTCGGGCTTGTCCGCCACGCTAAGCCCATATTGCGCGGCCAGCGTGCGGGTGGCGTCCTTGGATGGCAAATGGCCCAGTGGAAAGCGCAGATAGTCCAGCTGGTCTGGCGTGGTGGAAAACAGGAAATAGGACTGATCGCGGTTAGCATCCGTTGCGCAATGCAACTCGGGCCCGTTGGGTCCGTTTTTGCGCTGAATATAGTGGCCGGTTGCCATACAATCGGCGTCCAGATCCTTGGCGGTTTGCAACAGGTCGCGAAACTTCACCCGCTCGTTGCAGCGGATACAGGGCACTGGGGTGGCACCGCCCAGATAGCTTTCGGCAAATTCGTCGATCACCGCGTCCTTGAACAGGTTTTCATAATCCAGCACGTAATGCGGAAAGCCGCGTTCCTCGGCCACGCGGCGGGCATCGTGAATGTCGATACCGGCGCAACAGGCGCCCTTTTTGGCCAGCGCCGCGCCGTGGTCATAAAGCTGCAGCGTCACGCCCACCACGTCATAGCCCTGATCCGATAGCAGGGCCGCCACCACGGAACTGTCAACGCCCCCTGACATCGCCACCACAACCCGCGTTTGCGCAGGGGATTTGGCAAAGCCAAGCGAGTTAATTGGTGTGTCTGTATCCAGCGCCATATCGGCGACTCCTGCAGGTGTCGGGAAAGTCTGATGGAATATAGGAAAATCCAACACACTCGCAAGGGGCTGTTTCATCGCCCGTTAAGTTGATGGCTGCACTGTCGCTCAGGTCATGTGAAGGAAAGGCGATGTTTCTGAAAAAAGTGGATGGCCCCAGGGCGGTGACCCTGGCGGATGGAACGGTGATGACGCGGGCGGATTTACCGCCAGCAACAACTCTGCGTTGGGTTGCGTCACGTAAGGCGGCGGTGGTGCGGGGGGTGCTGTATGGGCTGATTTCGCAATCAGAGGCGCTGCGCCGCTATGGGTTAAGCGAAGAAGAGTTTCAGAGTTGGTTATTGGCTGTGGCGGATCACGGGGAAGAGGCGTTGAAAGCGACGGCGTTGAAAAAGTATAGACAGCCTTAGCTTGCATTTTACGAATTTTGAATTCGGGAACGTAGAATGTCTCAGGGAAAATCCGCGACCGGACAACTGAAGGTCAGCACTTTTGCATGGCTGCCGCCGATGTCACTGTGGCACCCGGGAAACCAAACCTGTTTGAGCCATTTGGGTTTCCGATCCGCAGTCTCGATCGCAGCTTGTTTTGATGGCTAGCCGATCATCGACACGCTTAATGCCACAGGACTTGTTGGGCTGGACGCATTTGACGATCTCCTATTCTGGGGGATTACCGGGGCACTCATATCGGATCGGGGCATATTTCGGCTCCGTACTGTTAAATCAGCGCGACTGAATTGCAACCGTTTGATCAGNAAAAGAATTTTTTGGATGTGGTGCCATGACCGCATTGTGCGCTTGGCATTATCGTCTCGGCCAGAATTCGAAATGGCAATACCCATTGACCGCTCTTAAAGCGACCCAACCTGTGGGGGCTGAATAAATGGATCAGCGCCAATTCGGCACCCACAGATCGGGTCGAGGTATGGTTCAGAAGGCCGAAAGGCCGGTCAGGTTGCGACCAATCACCAGTTTCTGAATCTCGGTGGTCCCATCGGGTATCGGCATGACTTTGGCATTGCGAAAGTGACGTTCGACCGCAAATTCGCGGGTGATGCCGTTGCCGCCGTGGATCTGCACCGCCTTGCCGGCGATCTCGACCGCCATTTCCGTGGAATACCATTTCGCCATCGAGGTCTGCGTATCACAGCGCACCCCCAGATCCAGCAGTTGCAATCCGCGCTGGCACAGCAGGCGCGCGGCGTCCAATTGTGTGGCCATATCAGCAAGATAGGCCTGGATCATCTGATGCCCGCCAATCGGTTTGCCATGCTGCTGGCGGTCCTTAGAATAAGCGACCGCACATTCCAGCGCCGCCTGACCAATGCCAATGCTGGTCAATCCAACAAACACCCGCGCGCTTTCAAACAGTTTCAGCGTTTGGTAAAGACCGCTGCCATCCTGTCCCAGCACATGTTCGGCGGTGGTTTCAGCACCGTCAAAGTAGACCTCGCAGGTTGAGGCCCCGCTTAACCCCATTTTACGCAGTTCGCGGGTTTTGTAGTTCTCGCCCTCGCCGCCGATTTCACGGTCCACGATTACCATCGAAATACCGTCATCAAGGTTGCACACGACAACCGCAAAATCCGACTGGGCCGCGTTGGAAATCCATAGTTTCTGACCGGTTACGATGATCTTGTCGCCCTTGCGCTCGGCCCGGCATTTGACCTCGCGCACGTTTGATCCGACATCGGGTTCGGAAATACAGGTACAGCCAATGCGTTCGCTCTTCAGGATCGGCTCAAGATAGGTTTTTTTCTGCTCGGGCGTCGCCATGATGCTAAGCGACAGCGCCGCATGGCCCTGAATCAGCACGGCGATCGCCAGATCAGGCCAGATGCGGGCCAGTTCCTCGTAGAGGATACCATAACTCATCCGGTTCATCTCAAGTCCGCCATCGGCCTCGGGCACCAGCCCGCTGATCAGGCCGAATTCTTCGCATTTGGCAAACAACGCCTTCAGCGTATCGGCATCGGGCGGGTGGCCAAGGTTTTCGTATTTCTCGGCCTGAGGCGCAAATTCCGCCAACGCCATGCGGCGGAAATTGTCCAGCAGCATCCGCTGTTCTTCAGTATAGATCGCCTGCGCGGCGTTCATCACATGTTCCATTTTCTTTCCTTCAGTTCAGCTTGTTCAGCGGCCAAGAATGGTGACACAAGCGGCGGCCTCTTCGACGCCATGCAACCCGCCGCCATTTTCAGCGATGGCGTTTCGGGCGCCTTCGACCTGACGCGCGCCTGCTTCACCGCGCAATTGCGTGACCAGTTCAAATATCTGGCCGATGCCCGTCGCGCCCACCGGGTGGCCTTTGGATTCCAACCCCCCCGAAGGGTTCACTGGCACGCGCCCACCAAGTGAGGTCACGCCCTGCAACGAGGCCGGGCCGCCCTGGCCAAATTCGACCAGGCCGAGGTTCTCAATCTGGATCACCTCGCCCACGGCAGTCGCATCATGCACCTCGGCAACCGAGATATCCTCGGGGCCAATCCCGGCGGCCTCATAGGCCTGAAGCGCGGCCAGGCGGGTCATGTGGTTTTTGTAATCATCCGGCGACCGGTCGGTACCCGAGCGCAGGATCGTCGCCTTGACCTTGATCGCGCGACCCTTGTCCAGCCCCAGCCGCTTCATCCCGGCCTCGGTGCAGACAATCGCCGCCGCCGACCCATCCGAAATTGGCGCGCACATTGGCAACGTTAGCGGATAGGTGATGGGGGGCGCCGCCAGAACCTCTTGTACGCTCATCGGTTTGCGATACTGCGCCAGCGGGTTATGCACCGAATGGGTGTGGTTCTTGGCCGACACGGCGGCAAACTGTTCCTGCGTGGTGCCAAAGGTCGCCATATGGTGACGCGCAAAGCCTGCGTAAACGTCCATGAAAACACTGTAAGGCGCGGTTGATTTCGATCCTTCCGGCTCTTTGATACCGGCGCCAAGTGCCATCAGCTGTTCGGCCACGCCCTTGTTGTCGCTTACGTCCCAACCGCTGTCAAAAGCCGAAAACATCAGCTTGCGATCATCCGAGAACATCTTTTCGCTGCCCACGGCCAGACAGACATCGCCATTGCCCGCCTTCAGGAAATCAACCGCCAGCTTGAACCCGGTGCTGGCACTGGCGCAGGCGTTTTCGACGTTGACCACCGGGATGCCCTGAATGCCCATCTCACGCAGGGCGATTTCGCCCCGGATCATGTGCTGGCCTTCCATATGGCCCTGCGTCGCATTCGAAAAGAACGCGCCCTCGATCGCATCGGCGCTTAACCCGGCATCTTTCAGCGCGGCGGTTACGCTTTCACCGGTCATGTCCTTGATCGTCTTGTCGCGGAATTTGCCAAATGGCGTCATGCCGACGCCGACAACATAGATATCTGTCATTTTTCGTTCCTCTGGCCCTAATAGCCCCTGAATTTCGGTTTGCGTTTCTCGGCAAAAGCCGAGAGCCCTTCCTGCATGTCCCACGACCGCATATGCGTCAGCAGGTGCAGCATTTCTTCGGCCAGAGCCGATTGTTCGTCGGTGTTCATCGCGCGATTGGCCATGGTCTTCATCCGACGCAGCACCGCCGGGCTTTTGTCCGACAGCTTGTCGGCATAGGTCTGAACGGCGTCGCGCAGATCGTCATCCGCGACAACACGGTTCACCAGCCCCCAGTCCATCATCTGTTGTGACGTGACATTCTCGCCCGAGAATAGCAGATCCTTGGCCCGGTTCAGACCAATCCGGTTGGGTAAGATCGCCGCGCCGCCGGCCCCTGGAAATACGCCGAAATTGGAATGCGCATCGCCCATTTTGGCGCTTTGCGCGGCGAACACCAGATCACAGGCCATAACCAGCTCCAGCCCCCCCGCCATAGCCAGCCCGTTGACGACCGCAATCACCGGTTTTGGCCCGTTGCGCAGGGTGCCAAACACCGAATCCACCCGGTCCAGCATGTTTCGTTCACCGGGGGCAATCGTCGTGCCGGCCACTTCTTTCAGATCGGCCCCGGCGCAAAAGGCCCGCCCCGAGCCGGTAATTGCAATCACCCGCACCGCGTCGTCCTGCATCGCCACATCCAGTGCGCTGGCGGTTTCATCCAGCATCTGCGACGACAGCGCATTCATCTGCTTGGTGCGCTGAAAGGTGATCCATT
>JGI24025J20009_10001534_pt1 | contig 17342 bp, 19 predicted proteins | sample Cruoilmetagenom3_FD_20009 | JGI IMG/M metagenome (IMG submission 20009) | reverse complement strand
ACCGCTATGTCTGGCTCTACAACCAGCAGCTTCCGCAATCAGCCTTGGGCAGCAAGCCGCCCTTGCAGGCGATGAAGGATTGGCACAAACTCAAACCGGAGTTGTTCAAAAAACAGCCATACTACCTGCCGGGATGTGACAACTAACGAATACTTGCAGCGCGAACTACCTGATTTACTCGAGGCATACAGGCCGTTTTTGGATTCTGAAGGCGTAACCGACGAAGATGCCGACCAGATGGCGAATGCGCAGGAAAACGGCACAGAGGGCGACAAATGAAACTTTCTGACCAATGGGAAATTCTGAACGACGTCCGCAGAACCTTGCCTGTGCCGGTCAAGAGATTGCCCGCGATGCTCGGCATTAAGCTTCACCCCGCGTTTCTCGGGGATGGCATATCGGGAATGCTGGAAAAGTCAGGGGATACTTTTCTCTTGACCGTGAACGCGACCGAACCTGACACTCGGCAGCGGTTCACTCTGGCACATGAACTTGGCCACTACATGCTTCATCGCCATTTGGTTGGGGATGGCCTCGATGACGACCGCGCATACCGCAGCACAGAAGTCGGGAAATATCACAATACACTGATAGGCCCGAGGGAGGAAACTGAGGCCAATAGGTTTGCCGCCAATCTTCTCATGCCACGTGAAGCAATCAAGCGAGAATGGGCGAAGGATGGAATGACTGTTCACCAAATGGCGCAGATGTTTGGTGTGTCTGAACACTCGATGTCGATCCGCGTTGGCGTTCCTTACGGTGGCTAGCTAAATATATAGGCCCCAAAAATAAAATGATCCTCAATCAAAAAAATTTGGTCCGGTCCACTGCCCCGGCCAAACGCGCAAGGCTCCGAAACGGGTCAACTGCCCTCGCTACCTTGTTCCCCCTCAGCCAGAACTACAAGAAACTCCGCCAACCGCTTTTGCTGACCGGGGCGCAGTGGTGCTAGGAACGCCGCTTCTGCTCGCATCACGGCCTCACGCGCCTCGGCCTCCAGCCCCCGCGCCTTTGCGGTCAGGTGGATATGGCGGATGCGTCCGTCATGCGCGGCCTTGCGCCGCTCGATCAGCCCGTCGCGTTCCATCCGCGCCAGCGTGTTCGCCATGGTCGCCTGCTCTACCTGCAAGGCTGCGACCAGCGCCGCCTGCGTCTTTCCGTCCTGCGACCACAACTGCTGCAACGCTGGCAACTGTCCGGGCGTCAAACCAAGCGGTTTAAGCTGTTCTTGCAAGATCGCTGCATAGCTGCGGGCAAGCTGTTGGATCAAAGGTGCAATCTGCGTGTCCTCGGTCATCTGGGCGTCCTCCTGCGGCGAAGGGTACCATTTCCATAGCGCCCTATACAACATGCACAAAAAGGGGGCCGCTAAGCCCCCTTTCCCTTGGGTCGAACAAGATCAGATTTCAGCCAGCAGCGCCTCGCCACCGGAAATCTCGCAGGTTCCGGGGCTTTCCTCGGGGTGGAACACCTTGACCACGCCATCCTCAACATACATCGCGTAGCGCTTGGACCGGCCCATCAGGCCCACGGGCGGCGCGTCGAAATCCATGCCCAATGCCTTGGTGAATGCGCCCGTGCCATCGGACAGCATGGTGATCCCTGCCTCGGTCGCGCCGGTCTCCTCGCCCCAGGCCTTCATCACGAACGGGTCATTCACCGAAATGCAGATGATCTCGTCCACGCCCTTGGCCTTGAACGCATCCTTGGTGCGGATAAAGCTGGGCACATGGGCCGAATGACAGGTCGGCGTATAGGCCCCGGGCACGGCAAAAACCGCCAGCTTGCGCCCCGCTGTCAGCTCCGACACCTTGACCGCTTCGGGACCAGTGCCCCCCAGTTTAACCAGTTCGCCCTCGGGCAGATTGTCGCCTTGCGTAATCGCCATTTACGTCCCTTTCTTCGTGACATTTGCGTTTTCCGTGCAGGACGATATAGGCTCCGCGCAACATCGAACAAATGAATTTGTTGCAAAGGCACGGACATGGAAAAAATTGTCGTCATCGGGGCAGGTCAGGCGGGCAGCTCCCTAGTCGCAAAACTTCGGAATTCCGGCTTCGAAGGTGCCATTACCCTGATCGGAGAAGAGCCGGTCCCGCCCTATCAGCGCCCGCCGCTGTCAAAGAAATACCTGCTGGGCGAGATCGAGCTGGAGCGCCTGTTCCTGCGCCCCGAAAGTTTCTACGCCGAGAACGGGATCGACCTGCATCTGTCCCAAACCGCCGTGTCCATCGACCGTGCGGCGCGAAAGGTCACGGCCGATGGCGCGATCTATGATTACGACCACCTGGTGCTGGCCACCGGATCGGTCCCGCGCCAGCTGCCCGCCGCGATCGGCGGCGATCTGGGCAATGTCTTTACCATGCGCGGCCTGAAAGACGCCGACGCCATGGCCCCCCAATTCAGCGCAGGCCGCAACCTGCTGGTGGTCGGCGGCGGCTACATCGGGTTGGAGGCCGCGGCCGTCGCGGCAAAAAAGGGCCTGCATGTCACGCTGGTGGAAATGGCCGACCGCATCCTGCAACGCGTCGCCTCGCCCGAAACCTCGAATTATTTCCGCGAATTGCACAACCGACACGGCGTGAACATCATGGAACGCGCGGGGCTCGACTGCCTGATCGGCAGCACTAATGTCGAAGCCGCGCGTCTGGCGGACGGTACCGAACTTCCCGTCGATTTCGCCATCGTCGGCATCGGCATCACCCCCGCCACCGATCTGGCCGAAGCGGCCGGCCTGACCATCGATAATGGCATCGCCGTGGACGCACAGGGGCGCACCAGTGACCCGCATATCTGGGCCGCGGGCGATTGCGCCAGTTTCCCGCATGACGGTGGGCGGCTGCGGCTGGAATCCGTGCCCAACGCCATCGACATGGCCGAATGCGTGGCCGAAAACATCATGGGCGCGGGCAAGACCTATGTGCCGCAGCCATGGTTCTGGTCCGACCAATACGATGTGAAACTACAAATTGCAGGGCTGAACGCCGGGTATACCCAAGTTGTCACCCGCAAGGGCGACAAGGAAGGCGCGGCCTCCTTCTGGTATTTCAAGGGTGAACGCTTGCTGGCCGTGGATGCCGCCAACGATCCGCGCGCCTACATGATCGGCAAGCGCCTGATCGACGCGGGCAAAACCTGCGACCCTGATGTCATCACCAATCCCGAAATCGACCTGAAATCCCTGCTGAAATGAGGATCATCGCCGGCGATTTTCGCGGTCGTTCCCTGACCTCTGTAGGCAAGGGTGACGAGGGCGCGCACCTGCGCCCGACCACTGATCGCACCCGCGAAAGCCTGTTCAACATGCTGGAAGGTGGCCGTTTCGGCGACCCCATCGAAAACGCCCAAGTGCTGGACCTTTTCTCAGGCACCGGCGCGCTGTCTTTTGAATCGCTGTCGCGCGGAGCCACCCATGCCACGCTGGTCGATGACGGGCGCACGGCGCTTGGCCTGATCCGCGCGAATATCAAGCTGCTAGGAGTGGCGGACCGCAGCACGGTTATCAAACGCGATGCCCGCCGTTTGCCACCCTGCACCAGCACGCCCGCCACGCTGGTCTTCCTTGACCCGCCCTATGGCAAGGATATGGGCGCGCCTGCCTTGCTGAACGCCCGCGCGGGGGGCTGGATCGCACCAAGAGCCTTGATCGTATGGGAGGAAAGCAGCCAACAACCCGCGCCTGATGGGTTTACCTTCCTTGATGCACGCAAATATGGCGACACGACCGTCACCCTGCTGGAAGCCGAATGAACCCTCCCGCCCCCGCGTATCAGGGGGCGGGACAATGCAAACCCGGATCAACCTTCAGGTTTCACCTGCGCCTCGGCTGCGGCAACAAAGGCGCGCGCGTCCTCGACAAGCGCCTGACCGTCCAGCCCCTTGGCCGTGGCTTCGGCGATCCATTCGGCGGTCACGTCATCGCCCAAGGCCATGATTCGCGCGGTTTCGGCCTCGCTGATCAACCCCGCAACGTTGTCCGACGCCTCCAGCACGTTCTTGCCATCGGCATCGCCAGTGTCATGCGCGCGCCCCGCCCAAGCCGCCGCCATCGCACCGGAATTGGCGTCGATCACCGCTTTCAGGTCATCCGGCAGGCTGTTGTATTTGTCCTTGTTCATCGCCCAGATGAAATAAAGGTTATACAGCGAATGATCGCCCGACACGTCAGTGTTGCTGTCGGTCAGTTCCTCCAGCTTCAGCGACGGCGCCATTTCATAGGTGATCACCCCGCCATCCACGACACCCTTTGAAACGGCCTCGGGAAAGGCCGGCACGGGCAGGCCAACCGGCGTCGCCCCCAGCTTTTTCAAAAGCATCGTGGCAGGGCGCGACGGGCCGCGCAGCTTCAGCCCCTCGAAATCCTCGACGGTTTCAACCGGCGCACCCTTCTTATAGACGATGCCGCGCCCATGCATATGGGCCGCGATCAACTGCACATCGGCGAAATCGTCGGCAAGATATTTCTGGGTAAACTCCCATGCCGCGATACTGGCCGCCTCGCCGGATTTCGGCATCATGAAGGGCAGTTCCAGCGCCTCCGCCTCGGGGAAGCGGCCAGGCTGATAGCCGGGAATGACCCAGCCGCCATCGATCACGCCATCACGGATCATGTCATACTGGTCGGGCGCACGGCCCCCCAACTGCATCAACGGATAGATTTCCACCTTGATCCGGCCGGCCGAGTCCGCCTCGACCTTCTCGGCCCATGGCTCGATGAAATAGCGCGGGTTGGCCGAATTGGGCGAAACGAAATGCTGCAAGCGGATCGTCACCTCTTGCGCAATCGCGCCAGTTGCCGTCAGGGCGAGCATTGCCACACCTGCGAAAAGGGCCTTTTTCATGATCGGGCCTCCCTTTGATGGTCAGGGTCACATGCACCGCACCGCGGCACATGACATAGAAATATGGCCGCAATGGTTAGCCTTCAATGGCCAACCCCGCAATGCGGCATTTGCAAAATATTGCTTTTAACCATCTGATAAAATTATTTTATTTGCATACAAACGGGAATGCGCCGCGCATATTCCCCACCCTTTCACAGCGCCTTCCCAGCTGCTAGAAGCACGGCGTTATCAACCCGCCTCCGGTCGCAGCACCCCGGTCAAAACTGCACCCGGCGCCCCATGGGAATGCGCATCATGTCCGACGAAATATATTCCGGCCTGCAACAGCTGGGCCAGCCCACCACCTATCCACACAACCCCGAAGAAGCGCAGTTAGAGCGCGTGCCGAACCCGCAGAAGGGCACCCGCTACAACGTGCGTTTCACCGCACCCGAGTTCACCTCCCTCTGCCCGCTGACGGGGCAGCCCGATTTCGCGCATCTGATGATCGACTACGTGCCGGGCGACTGGCTGGTGGAAAGCAAATCGCTGAAGCTCTACCTGTTTTCCTTCCGCAATCACGGTGCCTTCCACGAGGATTGCACCGTGAGCATCGGAAAACGGCTGGTTGACCTGCTGAACCCGGAATGGCTGCGCATCGGCGGCTACTGGTATCCGCGCGGCGGTATCCCGATCGACGTGTTCTGGGCGACGGGCGCCAAGCCTGCAGGCGCCTGGATCCCGGATCAGGACGTGCCCAGCTACCGCGGACGCGGCTGACCGTTTTCATTTTGCCTGAAATACTCCGGGGGGAGGCTTGAAAGGCCCCCGGCCTTTCAAGGTGGGGGGCGCTGCCCCCCTTCAGCCGCCGATCAGGCGGCTTACTTTATCAGCACAACCGGCGCTTTGCAGGTGCGGATCATCTCGGTCGTGGTCGATCCGATGATCATGTTGCGAATGCGCGAATGACCGTAGGCCCCCATGACCAGCAGGTCATGGCCCTCGGTCTCGATCAGCTCGCCCAGCACCTTGTCGGGTTGGCCCTCGGCCATCTTGATGCTGGCATCATGCCCGCCCGCCTTCAGCGTAGCGCGGGCATCTTCCAGACCCTGCCGGATCGCGTCGCCGCCCTTGCCCACCGTTACCAGCGTGCAGTTCAACCCTTCGAACAGCGGCTGGCGCGCTACGTAATCCACCGCTTTCAGCGAAGACACCCCACCATCAAAGGCAATCAGCACCTTTTTCACCGGCTTGAAGGCACGGCTGGCCACCAGCACCGGCGTATGCGCCGCGCGGATCATCCGTTCCAGGTTGGACCCAAGGTGCATCTTGGCGAAATCCGCCGCCTCGCCGCGCTTGCCGATCACGACCAGTCCAGCGCCTGCCTCGACCTCTTGCACGGTCTCAACGATATCGCCATGACGCAGCCGGGGGCTGACGCCGGTCACGCCGTCGCCTTCTATGATGGCCTTGGCATCTTCCAGAATGGCACGGCCCTGCGCTTGGCTCAGCTTGGCGCGCTGCGCGTCCAGTTCTGCCAGTTCTTCCAAAAGCCGCGTGCGCGCGCCCAGCCGGATCGAGCCTGAATAGTCACCCTTGTCCGCGCCTTCGCGGCGACCCAGAATGTGATAAAGTTCCACCTCGGCGCCCATCCGGCCCGCGGCCCATGCCACGTGGTGACAGACGCTTTCCGAATAGATCGACCCGTCCACGAATGCGATGATCTTGTTGGTCATTGGTCCGGCCCTTCCTTAATGCGCCATCAGCTTGTCCATGGCGTCCGGCTTGTCATGCTCGGCCAACCTGTCGACAATCGTCTCGGATGCTTCGTTCAGGCCGATGATCTCGACCTCGGCCCCCTCGCGGCGGAATTTCAGCACAGCCATGTCCAGCGCCGCAACCGAGGAAATGTCCCAGATATGTGCGCGACTGACATCGACCACGACTTTTTCCAGCGCCTCGCGGAAATCAAAGGCCTTCATGAAATCCTCGCTTGAGGCAAAGAACAGCTGCCCATGCACGGTATATGTCCGCTGCCGCCCGTCGACCGACAACTCGGACGTGACCGAGAAAAGCTGCGCAATCTTCCATGCGAAAAAGATGCCCGACAACAGCACACCGACCAGAACCCCAATGGCAAGGTTATGCGTGTAGACCACGAAAAACACCGTCGCCAGCATCACGATAGAGGATGAAACCGGGTGGTCACGCAGGTTGCCGATCGACGACCAAGAGAACGTGCCGACCGAAACCATGATCATGATCGCCACCAGCGCGGCCATCGGGATCTGCCCGACCCAATCGCCCAGCGCCACGCAGAACACCAGCAGCATGACACCGGCGAAAAAGGTCGAAAGCCGCCCGCGCCCGCCGGATTTCACGTTGATCATCGACTGCCCGATCATGGCGCAACCGGCCATGCCACCGATGAACCCGGTGCAGACGTTCGCGACCCCCTGCCCGATGCACTCCTGGTCGCGGCTGGATGTCGTGTCGGTCAGGTCATCGACCAGTTGCTGGGTCATCAGGCTTTCCAGCAGGCCCACGACGGCCACGGCCAGCGAGTAGGGAAAGATGATTTGCAGGGTTTCGAAATTCAGCGGAATATCGGGCAGCAGGAACACGGGCAGCGTATCGGGCAGCGCGCCCATGTCGCTAACCGTGCGCACATCAAGCCCCAGCCCCAGCGACAGCGCTGTCAACACGATGATCGTCACCAACGGCGAGGGGATCGCCTTGGTCAGCAGCGGAAACAAATAGATGATGGCCAGACCGCCCGCCACCAGCGGGAAGGTCAGCATCGGTACCGTGCCGGGGTCCAGCTCGGGCAACTGAGCCAGAAAAATTAGGATCGCCAGCGCGTTCACGAACCCCGTCATGACCGAACGCGACACGAACCGCATCACGTACCCAAGGCGCAGGAACCCCGCGCCCACCTGCAAGACGCCCGCCAGAACCGTCGCCGCCAGCAGGTATTGCAGCCCGTGATCCTTGACCAGCGTCACCATCAAAACGGCCGTTGCCGCCGTTGCGGCAGAAATCATGCCGGGCCGGCCACCCACGATCGCAGTGATCACCGCGATCGAGAATGACGCATACAGCCCCACCTTGGGGTCCACGCCCGCAATGATGGAAAAGGCGATCGCCTCGGGGATCAGCGCAAGCGCCACCACCAGCCCTGACAGCAGGTCCCCCTGAATGTTGCCCGTCCATTGACGGCGATAGGCAGAAAGGTTCATGCGCTGGCCCTCTTGTTTTTTGGGCGTAGAAACGCCCCGTTCGCAAGCCCGCGCTTATAAGGCACTGGGGCACAATCGCAACCGCCGCGCCCCTCTTGGCTTGCGTTGTTCCTCAAATACTCAGGTGCTGCGCTGCAATCCCTGCGCAGCAGCGCGCATTTGAAGAACGAAGAAGGAATAGGCTGTTACTTGTAGGTGGGATGGAATGTGCCGGCAGGCGACAGGGTGAATACCTCGACCCCGTCCGCAGTCACACCCACCGAATGTTCGAATTGCGCCGACAGCGACTTGTCGCGGGTCACGGCGGTCCAGTCATCGGCCAGCACCTTTGTCTCCGGCCGACCAAGGTTCACCATCGGCTCGATGGTGAAGAACATGCCTTCCTCCAGCAGCGGCCCCGTGCCGGGGCGGCCGTAATGCAGCACGTTGGGCGGCGCATGGAAAACGCGGCCCAGTCCGTGCCCGCAAAAATCGCGTACAATCGACATCCGGTGGCTTTCGGCATAGGCCTGAATGGCATGGCCGATGTCACCGAAGGTGTTGCCGGGTTTGACCGCTTCGATCCCCAGCATCAGCGCATCATGGGTCACCTGGATCAACCGCTCGGCTTTACGGCTCAGGCTGCCCGCCACATACATGCGGGACGTATCCCCGAACCAGCCATCGACGATCACGGTCACGTCGATGTTCAGGATATCGCCATCCTTCAGCTTCTTGTCGCCGGGGATGCCGTGGCAAACAACATGGTTGATCGAAATGCACGAGGCATGGCGATACCCCTTGTACCCGATGGTGGCCGATTTCGCCCCCGCCGCATTCACTTTTTCCTCGATGAGGCGGTCGATTTCGCCGGTGGTCTGACCAGGAAACACATGCTCCGCGATCTCGTCCAGAATCTGCGCGGCCAGTCTACCTGCCACGCGCATTCCCTCGAAATCCGCGGCATCATGGATGCGAATGCCTTCGCGCGTCACGCGGCCCTTGTGCTGCTCGTTCACCAATCTGCTCCGTCTCATGCTCTTTGGGCGCAACCTAATGCGCTTTGCCGCCAAGGACCAGAGGCCGCAAAGCAATCCGCCGCCGCCAAAGCCGCGCGAGGGCGCCGGGGTGGGCCGGGTGGGAGGCGTCCGAGCGCGGCTTTTCCCCGCCTCAGGCGCCAACGAATGGCATGGGCGCACCCATCTCTACCCCTTCAGGGGATATTTGCGTGCCCAGCACCATCACTTCGACCCCATCTGCCACGGCCGCCGATAAGGCCGCCGCATAGGCCGGATCAATGTCCGCCGCCACGCCCATCCGGTCACAATCGGTGCGCTGCACCAGGAACAGAACCACCGCGCGATGCCCCGCCCGCGCCATCGCAGCCAGCTCCGCCATATGCTTTGCGCCGCGCGCGGTGCGGCTGTCGGGAAACTCGGCCAGACCATCCTGCCGCTTCAAGGTCACGCTTTTCACCTCGACGTAGCAATCGCGGCTCTCCCCGCTCAGCAGGAAATCCACGCGGCTCTTCTCGCCGTATTTCACCTCGGCTCGCACATCCGGATAGATCAACCCCTCCACAAGCCCCGCCTGCAAAGCCTCGCGCAGCGCCCGATTCGGCACCGATGTGTCCACGCCGGTGAAATTTCCGCCCGCGTGCTCGACCAACCGCCAGCCATATTTCAGCTTTTTCTTCGGGTCGTCATTCGGCTCCAGCCAGATCCGCATCCCTTCCTCCGCCAGCCCCATCATCGAACCGGGGTTGGCGCAATGGGCCGTCACCTCTTGCCCGTCCTCAAGCCGGCAGTCGGCCAAGAAGCGTTTATAGCGGCGGATCAGCACGGCGGGGATCAGTTCGGTTTGAAAGCGCATGAATGCGGGCCTATACCGATACCAACGCCCCACGCAAGGAGAGCCGCCATGCCCAATCCCACCGCCGCCATGCTTGTCATAGGGGACGAAATCCTGTCGGGACGCACCCGCGACAGCAACATGCACCACCTTGCGGGCGAATTGACCAAGGCAGGTATCGACCTGCGCGAAGTGCGCGTGGTGTCCGACGATGCTGCCGCGATTCCCAATGCTGTCAAGACGCTGTCGGCAGCGCATGACAATGTCTTCACCTCTGGCGGGATCGGCCCGACGCATGACGACATCACCGCCGACTGCATCGCCGCCGCATTCGATGCCCCTATCGACGTGCGCGCCGATGCCCGCGCCTTGCTGGAGGCGCATTACAAACGCACCGGCGCCGAGTTGAACGAGGCCAGGCTGCGCATGGCCCGCATCCCCGACGGGGCCACCCTGATCGACAATCCGGTCAGCACCGCCCCGGGCTTCACCTTGGCAAACGTGCATGTCATGGCCGGTGTGCCCGCCGTGTTCGAAGCGATGGTGGCATCTGTCATTCCCACGCTGACAGGTGGCGATCCGCTATTGTCGCAAACCCTGCGCGTGAACCGGGGCGAGGGCGAGGTTGCCGCGCTTCTGGGCAAGATCGCCGCCGATTTCCCCGAACTTTCAATCGGCTCCTACCCGTTCCAGAAGGACGGTGCCTATGGCACCAACATCGTGATGCGCGGCCAGGATGGCGCGCGGCTGGACGCGGCAATGACCCGCCTTGCCGACGAGGTGGCGCAATGACCCTGCCGACCGCCGAAAAACTGATGCAGGTCTGCGCGGTCACCTGGCCCGCCGCGGCGACCAAGCCCTGCGGCCCCTTCACCCTGCGCGACGGGCAGGGCGGCGGATCGCGCGTGTCCTCGGCCTGCCTGAACGGCCCCGGCCCCGTATCCGCCGAAGAGCTAGCCAAGGCCGAGGCCGCGATGCGGGACATGGGGCAGAAACGGATTTTCCAGGTCACCCCCGACCAGGCCGCGTTTGATGCGCAGCTGGACGCGGCCAGTTACACACTGTTCGACCCGGTGGTCCTTTATGCCGCGCCGATCGGCCCCATGGCTGACCGCCCCATCCCGCGCGTCTGTGCCTTTTCCGTGTGGGAACCGCTGGCCATCCAGATCGACATCTGGGCCGCCGCCAGTATCGGACCGGAACGCATCGCCGTGATGAAACGCGCCAAATGTCCCAAGACCTCGATCCTCGGGCGACTGAACGACAGCCCTGCGGGCACCGCCTATGTCGGGCTACACGATGGCGTCGCCATGCTGCATGCGCTGGAAATCCTGCCGCACCAGCAAAAGCAGGGCATGGGCGGGCACGCCATGCGTCAGGCTGCCTTCTGGGGGCGCAACAACGGGGCCAGCCATATCGCCGTGATCGTGCGCCGGGACAATCTGGCCGGAAATGCGCTGTATTCTTCTCTCGGCATGGCGCAGGTTGGCACCTATCATTACCGCAAACATCCCGCGGACCAATAGGAGGAGACCCGCATGACCGATTTACCCACCGCCCTGAACCTTCCCCCCGTCGACCCGCTGCCCGCGCCGACGCAGAAATATTTCGACATCTGCGACGAAAAACTGGGGCTGGTGCCGAATGTGCTGAAGGCCCACGCTTTCGACATCGAAAAGCTGAATGCCTTTGCCGCGCTTTACAACAACCTGATGCTGGCCGATTCGGGCCTGACCAAGCTGGAGCGCGAGATGGTCGCGGTCGCCGTGTCCTCGGTCAACAAGTGCTTTTATTGCCTGACCGCGCATGGCCAGGCCGTGCGCGAATTGTCGGACGATCCGAAACTGGGAGAGTTGATGGTGATGAACTGGCGCGCCGCCGATCTGGACGCACGCCACCACGCCATGCTGACCTTTGCCGAGAAGGTCACAGTGGAATCCAGCAAGATCACAGAAGCCGACCGCCAAGCGCTGCGCGATGCGGGTTTTTCCGATCGTGACATCTGGGACATCGCCAATGTCGCGGCGTTTTTCAACATGACCAACCGCGTCGCCTCGGCCACCGATATGCGTCCGAATGACGAATATCACGGGATGGACCGTTAAACCGTGATGCGCGCCCTGCTCCTGCCCCTCGCCCTCGTGTCGCTGGCCCTTTGGTCCGGCGCGGCGGGGGCGTTGCAACTGACATTGCCCACCTCGGCCCGCATGACCTCGCAAGAGGTCAGCGCGCCGGACAGCTATGCCTTCCCCTCTGCGCCTTTCGCGGATGGCGCCTTGCCCAAGGATACGGTCGAAGGGTCGATTTCCAGACAGGCATGGCGAATCGGCGGACAGGGGCTGACCACGCTGCAACTGCTGGCGCCCCTGCGCAAACAGCTTGAGGAAGCTGGCTACACAATCGCCTTTCAATGCAACACCGCCGAATGCGGCGGGTTCGATTTCCGCTTTGGCGCGGATATTCTGGACGCGCCCATGATGCGGGTCAGCCTTGCAGATTTCCGGTATCTCGATGCCCGAAAGGGCACGGTCGAACGTATTGGCCTTTTGGTCAGCCGCACATCCAACGCAGGCTATGTCCAGATCGTGCAAGCCGCGCCACTGGGCCAACCCGCACCGACCATTCAGGTGGGCCGCACCCCGACCGAAGCCATCACGCCGGTGCCGTTTGAAAAGCCCAAAGGCATCGCCGTGCCGCCCGAACTGGCGGTGGACAGCGGGCTGACCCCTGGCGGGGAACTGGTTGCGCTTGGCCATGTAGTTCTGTCTGACCTGACCTTCGAAACCGGCAGCGCCGATCTTGGCCCCGGCCCCTATGACAGCCTGACCGAACTGGCCGCCTTTCTGATCGAAGACCCTGCGCGCCGCATCGCGTTGGTCGGCCATACCGATGCCGTGGGCGCCCTGACCGGAAACGTCGCCCTGTCAAAACGGCGCGCCACATCGGTGCTGGAACGACTAGCCACCACACATGGCGTGCCGCGCAACCAATTGCAGGCCGAGGGCATGGGCTGGCTGTCACCGATCACAACCAACCTGACCCCCGAAGGCCGCGAGGAAAACCGCCGGGTCGAAGCGGTCTTGCTGAACACCGAATAGGCGCACGCGCCCTCGTCAAACGGCTCATCCTGACGATATGATCAAATTGTACTTGCCATGACCGCGCGATTGACGCTGTGATGGCCACAACGGATTCCCGCACACAAAATCAGGAGACAGACATGATGGACGGCAAACTTGGCAATGACATTGCACATGTGATCGAGGCCGACCGCGCACATGTCTGGCACCACCTGACCCAGCACAAACCGTTCGAGTCCGGCGAGCCGCGGGTGATCGTCGAAGGCAAGGGCATGCGGGTCTGGGACCAAAACGGCAAGGAACACCTTGATGGTGTTTCCGGCGGGGTCTGGACGGTGAACGTGGGCTATGGCCGCGAATCCATCGCCGACGCGGTGCGCGAACAACTGGTGAAACTGAACTATTTCGCGGGAGCCGCCGGTTCGGTTCCCGGCGCGCTTTTCGCAGAAAAGCTGATCGCGAAAATGCCTGGGATGACGCGGGTCTATTACTGCAACTCCGGCTCCGAAGCGAACGAGAAAGCCTTCAAGATGGTGCGCCAGATCGCCCATAAACGATATGGCGGAAAGAAAACCAAGATCCTCTATCGCGACCGTGACTACCACGGCACCACCATCGCCTGCCTGTCGGCCGGCGGTCAGGACCAGCGCAACGCGCAATACGGCCCCTTCGCGCCAGACTTCGTGCGCGTGCCACACTGCCTTGAATACCGCGCCAGTGATCAGGGCGCACCCACGGAAAATTACGGCGAATGGGCTGCGGACCAGATCGAACAGGTCATCCTGCGAGAAGGCCCCGATACCGTTGGCGCGCTGTGCCTAGAACCTGTCACCGCAGGCGGCGGCGTTATCACCCCGCCCGATGGCTACTGGCCCCGCGTGCAGGAAATCTGCCGAAAATACGATATCCTGCTGCATATAGACGAGGTCGTCTGCGGCGTCGGGCGTACCGGCACATGGTTCGGCTACCAGCACTACGGAATCGAACCGGATTTCGTGACCATGGCGAAAGGCGTCGCCTCGGGCTATGCCGCCATTGCCTGCTGTGTGACCACCGAAAAGGTGTTCGACCTGTTCAAGGCGGACCCGTCCGATCCGATGGACTACTTCCGCGACATCTCGACCTTCGGCGGCTGCACCGCCGGCCCCGCCGCCGCGCTGGAAAACATGCGAATCATCGAAGACGAAGACCTGCTGTCCAATACCGATGCCATGGGCAACTACATGCTGGACCAGCTGCACGCACTTTCCGAACGGCACAAGGTGATCGGCGATGTGCGCGGCAAGGGATTGTTCCTCGGTGCCGAACTGGTGGCAGACCCCACCACCCGCGAGCCTGTGGATGAAAAGTTCGCCGCCGCCGTGGTGGCGGAATGCTCGGCCCAAGGCGTGATCATCGGCGCGACCAACAGGTCCGTGCCGGGTTATAACAACACCCTGTGCTACAGCCCCGCCCTTATCGCCACCAAGGACGACATCGACCAGATCGTCGCGGCCACCGATAGCGCCCTGACCAAGGTCTTCGGCTAGACCCGAGGGGGAGGCCTCCCGCCCACTGAATGCGTATCAAAGATACGCGCGCACCGGTTGGGCATAGCCCTCGGCCAAGGCCGAGGGCAGTTGCGTTCCCTATCCCCGCTGTCTCCATGAAAAAGCCGCAGCACTCTCGCGCTGCGGCCCCGCTTTCATTTTGCGCTAAATACTTCCGCCGAAGGCTTCCACCTTATCCGCATGAAACACGGTTAACGCGCCACTCAGCGTTGCGATTTCCAGCTGTCCAGCCAGCGACCGAACCAGCCACGGGTGTTATCAAAGGAATCCCCCGCCGCCTCGAAACTGTCGCCGATGTCTTCCAGCACCGGGTCTATCCGTGCGCGGCGGAACCGCCGCCAGCGCACCCAGATCGCCCAGACGATAGCAAAGAACACCGTCAGGATCACGATATTCACCCATGGGATGATCGTCGCATCCGGCCCCTCAACGGGTTTGATCGCCACCGCATTGGGAAAGATCGACCAGTATTCGTTGCGCCAACCGTAATGGGTGACCGAATACCACTCCGGCGCGGCTCTGGTGGAAATCGCATCATTCGCCTCGGTATACAGGTTCGCCGTATCGAACTTGAAATAGGGTGGCCAACGCCAGCCGGTATCCTCGTTGCGATAGACCACCGCCTTGCCATTCGGCTGCACCGCCTGGATGAACTGCACATCACGGTTGATCAGGCTTTCCGCCTGATCGTCCGGCACCGACCAGAAAATACGCGTCCAATCGGTCAGGTCCTGACGTTCCTCATAGGTGTTCACCACCCGCACGATATCGTGCTGCGGCAGGGTGTAGTGAAAGAACGCCCCCACGAGCAGCCAGACGACAATCCAGAATGTCCACTTGATATAAGCCATGATCGGCCCCCTTTACCCGTAGTTCACGACATAAATGATGGTGCCCACAATGACCACCGGAATGACATAGACCAGCAGGATCAGCTTGCGGCGCAGCGAATGGTCATAGGCCTCCAGCCCGTCGCGCACCCAAGCGTCCTTGTCGCCCGTCATGCCCTCTTCGTCCCATTCCGCTTCCAGCTTGCCGCGCCGGACCGCGCGTGAATAGAGCGAGACAGAAACATAGACCACCGTCAGCGCGATGAAGCCGATGATCACGAAACGTGCCAGTCCCAGCATATCAGTTCCTCCTTACCGCACCCCATGGGCCGACCCGATGGATCGCCCGTTCAGGGATGGTTTCATGTGGCGGGGGCGTTTCGTCCATCGGCGCGTCCCGCCCGAACAGCGCCGCCCGCGCGCCCGCCTTATCGGCCTGATATTCCCGTTCGAGGAAATCGGCCACGTATGATTTCTTGGTTTCTGTCCAGCCGGCATACAGACGGTAGAACAGCTGCTTGTGGCAGATGAACAACTGGCGCACGTCCTTGCGGGACAGCTCCGTCAATAGCTGGTTTACCAAGTCCGCATCCGCGTGGTCCGCCGCCCGCAGCGTGTAGAAATAGGCCGGGTGATCGGACGTGATGCGCGGCCAGGGGCCTGCATCATCCGCCCAGACCGCCAAGTCGCGCAACCCGTGGAATTCCGGCGGCAGCTTGGCCGCATGGGCCCGCGCCAAGGCGCGAATGTCGGGCCGCGTCGCGCCGGTCAGATCCACGCCCGCCCCTTGCGCCGCATCCACCACGATGAAATCCATCTTCTGCCGCAGGATCGCACCGGCGTCGATGCCGCGCGCATTGACGATGGGTTCAACCAGAAAGTTGTCTTTCAGGAACTTGGCGATCCGGTTGCGGTCGTCCAGATCGAACAGGTGCTGCACCGGCAAATCGCCCAGATCGTCCTTTTGCCCGCAAGCAATCGCCGCCGTTTCCTTGGTGCCGCGGAAAATATACATCCCGCCGAAAAGCGAGGTCCAGAAATTGTTCTGGGTGAATTCCATGTGTTTCAGGCGCACGGGGTTACGGGTGACATCGCCGGTGCGCTTGGCCAGCCCGATCATATCGGCGATCAGCACATCATCGAACCATGCGTCCTCTTCCTCCATGAAGCGGTCGATCTTTTGGCCCAACTTTTCCGCGTCGCGCACAATGCCTTGGGTGGTGTCGGCCTCTATCTCCAGTTTGCGGATGTCGAACAGCCGGGTCGGGTCGCTGACCGCATAGACCGAGTTCAGTATCTCCCCCGCCACCGCATCCTGCGCGGTGAGGGCAAACAATTGCGCCTCGTTCTCCTCGATAAACCGCCGCAGGATGCTACGAGACATCGAGAACGTCGCCCCTAACAAAGGCGCGGTTTTCTGCTGCGTGGTCAGCAAAATGAATTGCCGGTTACAACCCCCTTGGTTCAGGTAAAGGTCATCCCCCAATTCATCCCCCACCTCGGGCGAATATCCCGAAATGTCGATGTGAAAATCTTTTAGGTCCGTCACCTTGCCCGTCAGATGCTTGAGCGCGCGATTATAGCGTTCGACCAGCGCGGGGCTGTCGATTGGGACGAGATTGCCAAACATAAGGCCGCGTTGGATGAGGCGTTTCATGGGGCTATTTCCATAATTTCTTTTCTCTCTGACTCACGACTTCAAATTTGGAAAATGCCGCTCGTGATTGAAAGTAGTTTAGCGATTCCGAATATCTTCCGAGCAACTCCTGCTTTCCTAAAATCCGACGAGGGCCGTTTATCACGCCAATTAGCGAAAAACCTGAACTAAACGGCAGAAAAAACTTATCACCCTCAGCCGCTACATTTTCTCCTTTTAAATCAGAAAAGTATCTTATACCCCTATCCCTCGAAAACCCGAAGATTTTGATCTGATATGATGCGGAAGTTATCGGTGACCTGATTTCGGAAGTCCTGCCATTTCTTGGGGATG
>JGI24025J20009_10001533_pt1 | contig 17345 bp, 17 predicted proteins | sample Cruoilmetagenom3_FD_20009 | JGI IMG/M metagenome (IMG submission 20009) | reverse complement strand
AAAACATGCGCCTCAAAGCAGCGTGTCAAAGGTGGCCGGATACCCCGGTATGGGTGGCCGGATGCTGTCGGAATAGGTGGCCGAATACTCCGGAATGCGCAGATCATGTACTTGAGGCACAAAGTCACCTAGATCGCCACGATAACTCCGTTTTTGAAGCTTTGGGCCGAACGCTCGATCTTGGATATTTGTTTGAGGAGAAGCACAAAGCAGATGGAGATGACAATCGGGAATTCCTCAAGGATTTCCTAGAAGCCCATGGCGAACGTTGGTCGGCCAAATGTGAAACAAGCTTCTTTCACGGCCTGGTGAGCGTGGCCTTCAACCAAGTGGATTCCAAATCCAAGGAGCCTCTGAATTCAGCTCCGACCCTGTCAAGGTATCGAGCCGTATTGCGATATGCATTTGAGAACAAACTGACCGGAGTTGAGCTAGTTGCAAAGCTGAAGGTGGTGACGCTGAACACCTACTACAGTGAGGCAATTTCCCATTTTCGATATGATCCGCTGGATGATTATGAAGAAGAAGACGATGATCGTTTCCTGCGTTCGGTCCGGCATCTGTATCGCACTACGAACCTGCCAAAGATCGCCTACAGCGAGAGTTTCAAGAAGCCAAAATCAGTCGGCGGATTTGCCACTGCGTTGGTTCGGGTGCGGAATGGATCAATGCAACTCGTTGGTTTCGAAGACAACGGCGATGAAAAGACCATGCGCGCAAAGGTGTCCTCATTAGTGCCCGCCGAAGCCAAACGTCGTCGAAAGAAGCTGTCGGAAAAAAATCTATACTGGCTCTACGTCACATGCGACTTGTACCGCCGCTTTCTACCAAACATCGCCGATAGGAGGGCCTGGGCGAAGGCTTCAACGGAAGCAGGTATCCCAATCATTGACGCCGACTCTTCGGATAATGAGATATATCGATCCATTCAACGGCGCGTTGAGATTGGTGAAGAGCAAACCAAGCAAAAGGAACGTGTACTTGAGGCATTGGATGCTGAGAAAACGCCAGATGCCATGATGAAGAAGTTTGCACCACTCGATGCCCTGGAATTCGTTCGCCATGACGGTCATTGGATTGCCAGAACTCTGACAACGCACCCAAACACGCCCTGTATCACCGTCACTTTGCCAGATGAAAAGGCGCGAACCATGCTGCCACCGCGCCTAGGCCTATTGGGTGTTGAAGCCAAAAGGTTCGTCGGAGAGTTCCCAAAGTTCAAAGATTGGCGGTTTGCTCGCATAGGCAAGATGGGTACATTGGTGGACGCAGAAGGAAAGACCGCTTCAACCAAGTTCCAAGATTTGCAGGGATTGGCGTTATGGAAAACAACCGACCCCCAATTGACGCCGGTTGCACGTTACAAGCTGGATCGCAGTCTATTGCACGATTTGGAGCGATGGCGGGCAGAGTATGCGGATATCCCAAGGATTGGCAGGAAAGCATTCCAGTCAGTTATGAAGCTGGACATCGTTGCAGGTGATCTGAAGCTGATCCATCCACTGGATGAGGATCATCAAAAAACTTTGGGCGTATCAAAAACGGGGCCTTTGCCAGCACTCAATGAAACGCGTTTCTTTGATTTCAAAACCTGTGAGAAGCTGATTGAACTCGCTCTAGATTATGGCGTCGGTTTCGAGTTTGAATTGATGGAGGGGCATCAAGGAACATCTGCCCTTCGGGTACATCCCATCGATTTTCCAATTGGGGCTTCCGTGGTGTTGCCGCTGATGCTTTCAAACAAGGGAAACCCGGTGGAGATCACGGCGTCAGCGCGTTGAGCAATGAACAGCAGCACTATCCAAGATAGTGCTGCCAAGCTGCAAATGTGTCCTGTTCTCGCTGTCTCCAAATGGTTTGGTTTGGTGGCAGGCCCTGATCATATAGGTGCAACAAATCTGCTACGGCATCTTCGGGTGATGTGAGATGGACGCCGTCATCTTTGAACGCCTGCCACCAATCGCGTTCTTTAATCAGCAGCGTTGGCAAACCTGCGGCCAATGTTTCCATCGCTGAGAACCCGTAGGATTCCGAAACTGCTGGATGAAAAGCGACCTTCGCCGACTTGATGAAGTCAGCTTTTATGTCACCGGTAATCTGAGCTTCGATCTCAGGGTTGGTGACGCCAGCCTCTTCAAACAGCTTTTTGAACTTTTTGGCCCCGCGTTTGTTGGTGAGCACCTTGGCAGGCAATCCCGCTTCGGCCACCGTTTTCACAAACAGCTTTGGGTCTTTGCGGGGTTCATGGCGGCCAATGAACAACACGCCTTCTCGCTTTCCAGAGTATGGCTGCATCAGTTGTGGGTCAGGGATTGGCATGGGCAGCACAATCGGCGGTGTTGCAAAGTTGAGATGACCCATACGGCACAAGTTGTACTCACATTGCGTAGTCGTGGTGATGCCTCTGACGCTTGGAATTCGGTACAGGAAATCGTTGTAGCTGGGAGCAAACACCTTGGAGGCTTGCTCCGGCGGGACAACAAGGTTTTCGTGGTGAGTATAGAATGTGGTTGGGATTGCGTTTTGAAGGCCAAGGACCGCGACGCTTTGAACTGCATCCGGCGTGTTGATCAGGACATGATCTGGTTTGGAGCGTTCCAAGGCCAATTCCAATGATCGTGTAAAATTCGCGACTTTTGCAGTGTTGATAGCTTCGCCGGTGAACTCATTCTCTTCGGTGTGCTTGGCGTAGGAGAGGTATTCCGACGGCCAGACAAAATCGGTATATTGTGACGCTTCCATCAGTTCCCGGGACTGTCCGAATGGCTTTTTGTCCAGCACAACGGTGACCTGCCAACCAAAGTGATTGGCCATTCTCAGGAAGCCCCTGAAAAACGAACCTATGCCCCCGGTTGGGATGAAATGTTGTACTGAGACGGCGAAATATATGTGTTTGGATGTATGTGTCATACAGCCAGTTTGGTCCCCGCCGCAAAGGGCGGCGAGAACAGTTTCTTACAGGATGTTCAAACCCATTTTAGCTTGGATATTGTGATCGCCTTGCGGAACGGTTTTCGCAGGTCAAGCCGATAGGCTCTTAAAAACGTAAAATCCACTCTCAGGACCTTGTATCTGTCCACATAGTTGGTTGTACCCTGAGCAACCATTTCCCCGATAAACGCACTGCCCATCTCGATAGGGTCAATGCCCAGCAGGTCTTTGAATACCGACCACTTCTGTCGTCTGAAAAACTTGGGAGTTGACCCGACCCGTTCCCCCTTCCAATACGTTTGTGCGCTGCAATAATAGCCATCGCCGAGATCAAAGGATCGCGGGTAGCCTTGCCAGTCCACATTGAGGGCAAAGCAATTTTTTATGTCGTCTGCATCTACTTCGAACAGGGTCGCCAATCTCCCAGTGGGATATGTGACTAACTGATACTCACCGCCCCCGTGTTTTAGATAAATCGTCATAATGATTTCCTTCTAATATCCCACGAATCTGACATCGCCGGGGGCAGAAATCATTATTCATCTGGTTGCTTTTAGAGAGAAAAATCAGTGTTTGGTTGGTTCGCGCAGATAGTGGTCGGTGTCCAACGTCAGGCACTTCGACCAAAGCGGCGTTTTCCAATAGATGCGGTCTGATAGCCGATCTTCGGTTTCGCGGATTTCCTCAAGAAAACCGATCCATGCGAGTGGACGCAGCACCTCTGATACAAGGAACCATTGGTGGTAGCGATATTCACCTTCAAAGGGATCGGATGGCGGTTCCAATCCATAAAGGGTTTTCACCAAATGTGCCTCGGTCAGACCCTGCTGAGCTTCCACGTTGATGATGTTCAACCAAATGTCCCAGTTTCCAGGGGCGGTGAAGTCGATCCGGCTGAGCCGCCCGTGGTTGTACCGGAACAAATATTGCTGGGCCAATTCCCCAAATAGGTGCCCACGATGCGCAGCCAAGGTTTTCAGACTCTTGCTCAGCTGGAACCTGCCTTTGATATGTCGACCCCACTTGGCAATGCTCATCACATCATGGATCACCATCACCGGCGGCACGTCCCATTCGTTCAGCACCTTTTGCACCCGTAGCAGCTTTTCCTCGGAATAGTCTGGCCAGTTGAAATTCTGCGCACCCCAATGGGCAAATTTGCGATTGAACAGTTTGGTCTGGGTCAACCCGATCCCACCGTTTTCCTCAGCATATCGGATCGTCTGCTCCAGCGCGTGGAACAGCTTGGATTGGTCCAGCAGTGGATCATCGTCCGCGGTGGGGTCGAGTTTAATCATGCTCATAGTTTGCACCTGAGCGACCTCTTCAGCAAGATCTGTTGAATGCGCGGCGGGCCAAGTATTTTCTCACGAAAACAGCCACATGAATAATGACAGCGACATCGAAAAGCTTCAGATTCAGAGATATTAATGAGGAGTATTCTTAATGAGAGAAGTAGATTTGATCGGATTTGGCCACAGCCTGCATTTTGTCACTTACCGCCTGCCAAGGTTCACCAAATGGATTGGGGTTTCGCCCCAGTTCGTTCGTCAATGGTTGGCACCGCAAAGCCGATACGGCCAAAGCTTTGAGGTTGGCCGCAACCTCGTCTTTGAGTCCAGTGGGGTCGCGATCCCTGATATTCGACATCCAAATCGTACAATACCACGGTGGAATTTGTTCTGGCACACCAGCAGTGCCATCAACCGGTCTGCGCGTGTGGACTACTTGGGAAACCTTCATGCCGAATGGGCTGAGGATGTACATTTCACAGATCTCGCCAACATTGAGTTCTGCTTCCTGTCCTCAAAAGGCAAGGAAATCCGCGAGGCCTTGAGAAAAGGCTTCGTTACGCTGAAAATGCAAACCTAACTCGTCGTGCAGGTTTAAAGCACTTCCACCGCGCTACGCTTCTGCTCGTCTGAGACATCAATATAGCGTTGCGTGGTGGTCAGCTGTTTGTGACCCGCCAGTTCCATGATCACTTTGGGTGAAACTCCGGAATGCGCCATACGCGTGATGAACCAGCGACGTCCGCTATGGGAGGAAGCATCCTCGATACCAGCGGCATCAAACACGCGAGCAAAAGCTTGAACCATGCTGTTGGGTGTGAAGTGCCCGCCCTTTTGGGATTGGATCACAGGGCGCTCAAGCTTTTTCCATCGATCCAGCTGCGCCCAATAGGTGGCTAGTTCCTTCTGCAGCTTTGCATTGAGGTGAACCTGGCGGGCTTCCTTAGCCTTGGTGTTCTCAGCTTTGAGGTAGAACATGGTTTTCGGCCTAAGGTCGCGATCCAGCACATCAGCCCATTTGAGCGAGGCAATCTCCCCCACACGCATCCCAGCATAATGTGAGAGCATGAGCATCAATCTGTTGCGCTTGCCGTTCTGCATTGCGCCACAGATCGCCATGACCCGCTTGAGTTCCTCAGAAGATAACACTTTAGCCTGTTTCATCTGTTCTCCGCCAAATGACTGAAACATAACGCTTTCCTACCGGAGAGCTGTTTTCGTTATGTTGTCACCTGATGGGGAGAACGACCGTTTTCTGACTACCAAGGAAACGAAGTTGGTAGGGTACAGGCGCGGAAAATTTGTATTTTGTTATGTTCTGGGAGTTTGCCCGTTCTGGTCACGGTTCATGAAACCAGCCGTTCGAGCAGAGCGCGGCGAATGAGGAAAAAGAGCCCATTGCCGAAGTGGTAAAATCTTGCTGCGCGCGCGCAGCGCGAAACCCCGCCGCGTCGCCACGAAAACACTGCTGTATGGCAGAGGAGAGTGCGGTCATTCAGGCGGTATGCAAAAAATCTGAAACTGTTAACTCACATCACAACGCGACCAAGGACGAAATTGCTCTCGCGGTATTGGTGCTTGTGGCGGGAGATGTGCGTTGATTTGAGCGCAGTGATTTTGTGACCTGACGCACCTGCCTGACGATTGGAGGTTTCAATGTCAGACTAATATGTACCGGCGCTGCGCCAGCGGTTTCTCGAAGGCATGCGGATCAAGGGACTGCAGCTAAAACGCAGACGATGTATTTGCGAGGGATACGCGATTTTACGCAGTTCTTGGGGCATGCGCCGGATAGCGCGATGCCTGAGGAGTTGCGCGCATTTCAACTGGATATGAAGGAGCGTGGGGTGGGCGTTCCGACCTTCAACAATCGGTTGACGGTGCCGAGTTTCATATTCGCAACCACATGCCCTCGGCCTGAGATGAAGCGGTATAGGCGCTATCAGCGGGCGGTGAAGAATATCCCTTAGTGCTAGCTGAGCTCAATGACCCAGAACCTGACTTAGGAACAACTTCGACCGTTCGCTCTGTGGACTTCCAAAGAATTCATTGGGTGTGTTCTCTTCGATGATCTGACCCTCATCCATGAAAATTACCCGGTCGGCGACTTTTCGGGCAAATCCCATTTCATGCGTGACACAAATCATTGTCATCCCTGTTTGCGCCAAATCAACCATCACGTCCAAAACCTCCGAAATCATCTCGGGATCAAGGGCTGAGGTCGGTTCGTCAAACAGCATAATCCGCGGTTCCATACACAAGGCACGCGCGATGGCGATGCGTTGTTGTTGACCGCCTGACAATTGGACGGGAAATTTGTGAGCCTGATCCGGGATCTTGACTCGTTCAAGGAATTTCATGGCAAGGGTTTGCGCGTCTGCGTCGGACATACCCCGGGACGTGGTAGGTGCCAATGTGCAGTTCTCCAACACCGTCAGATGCGGGAACAGATTGAATTGCTGAAACACCATGCCGACATCGCGACGAACAGCGGTGATGTTTTTGGTGCTGCCGGTCAGCTCGATGCCATCAACGACGATCGAGCCTTCCTGATGCACCTCCAGACGGTTGATACATCGGATCAATGTAGATTTCCCCGACCCGGACGGCCCGCAAATGACAATCCGTTCCCCTGTCTGGACTTCAAAATTGATATTTTTCAGAACGTTAAAATCGCCATACCATTTGTGCATATCGCGGATGCTGATTGCGGGTTCTGTGCCGACTTGAGTCATGTCGTCCTCTCAGGGTTTGAGTGTGTGAGCGTCGTCATTGGAGGAGCCCGGCGTTCAGTCGAAGTATCTGGCGCGAACTGCAGCGCCAATCATCATGCAGACGAAACGCCCGGCGGTGATCGCAGTGATGCCGTTTACATCGCGAGCCGGGGTGATTTCGACGATATCCATGCCTACGACGCGGCCCTTTTTTGCAAGGCCGTTTATCAGTGTGCGCATCTGCGGATAGGTGACGCCCCCCGGTGCCGGACCTGCGACAGCTGGCATGATTGTGGGGTCGACCCCGTCAGCATCAATTGTCAGATAGTATTGCCCGCCATCGGGAATGCGATCCAGAATTGCCTGCATGCCAACATCCTGAAGCTCGATATCGGACACAAGATTTGATCCATAGTCCAATGCGGCCTGGTGTTCTTCGGGGCGACCACTGCCCGCAGCACGCAGGCCAATTTGCCAGATATCCTGAATATGCTCGTGTTCAGCAGCCCGCCGGATGACGCTGGAAAGGCCATGATCGACGCCATGAAAACGATCACGCCAGTCAAGATGGGCATCAATTTGGATCAGAGTGATCGGACCGTGCCCTTCGAGCGCACGAAAGACCGGGATCGGAATCGCGTGATCACCCCCAAGAATGATGGGCATTACACCGGCGTCCAAAATCTTGCGGACTACTTTTTCCGACCGATTATGATTGCCCGCGACATCCTTTGCCGCGGCCTTGACATCGCCACAATCCACAACCCGGATATCACGCCCATCCAGCAGCGTGCCGCCAATGTCAAAATCGTAGCGGTCAAGACCCCGCAATGCGCGTTCGCAGTGGCGCCGGATGTGGGTGGGTGCCGTTGATTGATCATTGCTGACTTCGGCCATCGAATAGGGGTCGCCAAAGGGTATGCCCAGAATGGCGATATCAGCAGCCAAGGTGTCGAGATCCGAGACGAGGGGAAAATCATGAAATGTTTGAAATTCCTTTTTTGGTGGAGCAACAAGATCATTTGTCATGTGATACCTTCATATTTTTAACCTGCATCAGGCAGGGGAGCGATTGTTACTGGTTTTTTTAGGGTCAAGTTAGTTTAGATTTATTTGGCGACTACGAGGTATCGCGAGGCGTACCGTTCCCAACGTCTCAAGCCGTGGGCAACTATTGAATTCAGGCCCCAGTACATCATCGCAATGGCCGTAAAGGCCTCGACAGGTGCAAAAGTTCTGCCGATGATCACCTGTGCTTGATAAGTCAATTCGGGAACCGTTATGACCGACAGGATGGCCGATTCCTTGATCAGGCTGAGTGTCAGATTTGCCGTCGTTGGAATCAAATAGCTAAGCATTTGCGGAAAAATCACCCGCTTTTGGATGGTCCAATAACTGATGCCAAGTGCATTGGCTGCTTCGGTTTGCCCCTTAGGGATCGTTTGTATCGCCCCGCGAACATTTTCGGCAAAATAGGCCCCGCAATATATCGCAAGTGTAATGATCCCAACGGTTACGCCTTCTAGGCGGAGCCCTGCAGAGGGAAGAACGAAAAACACCAGATAAACCTGGATCAAAAATGGGGTATTTCGGATCAGTTCAATGTATCCGATGATCAGGAATTGCAACGGGCGATAGCCCGATAGACGCCCCAATGCGCATAAAATGCCAATCCCGAGGCCCACCGGGAGGGCGACGCCGCAAATCAGAAGCGTGTACCCAAGCCCCTTGAGTAACAGAGGAAGGCCTTCGAGGATGACAGATAAATCGAATGTCATGCACGTGCCCTTTCCGACCAGATTTCAATGCGGCGCGTGGCATAACTCAGGGCCGACAGGATTGTCAGATAGATGACAGCGGCGACGACATAGGCTTCGATCGGTGCGTAGGTCTGCAGTAAGACCAGCTGCGCTGATCGGGTCAGTTCCACGACGGTAATCATCGCCAATAGGGGCGTCGCTTTAACCAACATGGTAAATTCGTTGGTGAGAGGCGGCAGCACACGAACGAATAGCTGAGGAAGGATGACGCGACGCCACGTCGTTATTCGGCTGAGCCCAAGCGCTTCGGACGCTTCCCATTGTCCCTGCGGCAAAGAACTTAGACCGCCACGAAAAATTTCGGTAACGAAGGCTCCGCTGTTGAGGCTAAGCGACAAAAATCCGGCTGCGAAGGCCGGTATATTGACCCCAATCAGGCCGGGTAGGGCATAGTAAAGCAGGAATATCTGGACCAGTATCGGTGTGCCGCGCATAAAGCTGATATAGATATGGGCGACCCAGCGTATCGGAGCAAATTGCACCCGCTGCATCACCAGCAATGTTAATCCCACAAGAAAGCCTAGTAAAAATCCCGGCACCGAAACCCCGAGTGTGACAAGCGCACCCTTTAGAAAGACTGGATATTGCACGAGTGTGTCAACGAACATTAAGATGCCTTTTGAAGTTTACGCCTTAATCCCGGAAGGAAAAGGTACGGCACACGCACAGATATGCCGTACAAGTTAAAGTGTGGCCTGTAATTTAGAGCGCACCTTCAGGGAGGTAGTTTTCGGATGGCAGTTCCATCGTGAAGCCAAACCATTCCTGCTGCCACTCCAGCAGCTTGCCGCTGTCAGCGAGTTCACCGATCACCGTGTTGAGGTAATCGCGCAGTTCAGCATCATCAGGGTGTGTGACCCATGCAAGATAACGCGGCGTACCTACCTTACCGACAACTTTGAATTTTCCGGGCCGTTCCCGCATCAATGCCGCCGCCCCATTTGAACCTACCAGTGCTGCGTCAACTTGACCTGAGTCGACTGCAACATAGGTCTCGGGAAAAGCCTGAAACAGTTTCAGATCGGAAAACCCTTCACCTGTGCTTGCCTGTAGTTCGGCGCTGAACTCTTCGGCGACTGGTTGCTCAGCAGAGGCAAGCTGAGTGGCGACCACACGCCCTGCCAAATCCGCTTCGCTATTGATATCTGTGTTGTTGATGCTGACCAAGACGACTGTCTGCACGGTGCCGATTGGGCGCGTGTACGCATATTTCACGGCGCGCTCTTCGTTGATTGAAACAGAAGTTGCCACGAAATCGAACTTCTTAGCAAGAATACCAGGCAGAATCCCTTGCCAAGGTAAGTTTAACTGATTCAGATCTACACCCATATCAGCCACTACAGCATCAAGGATTTGCTTGCTGTACCCCGTGATCTCACCATCAATAATGAATTCAAACGGTTCATAAGCCGCTTCGGTGCCGACCGTAAGCTGCCCGGCCTGCTTAATCTCTTCTATTTTATTGTCGTCGGCATGAACCGGACCTGTAGCGAAAACAGTTGTTGCGATGATGGCGGCTGCTGCAACTTGCGTTGGCCATGATTTGAACTTCAGCATTTTGTACCCCTTGTATTCCAATGGTGGAAAAACCGTTCCGAAACGCTGTTCCGGCTTTTAAATCTAAACCTATCGTTTGGCAGGGATGGAAAAAGATTGGATATAGCAACCATGGTTGTATATAATATCAAGTATGGAAGTGCTGTCACAATTGCATCGTTTGCGCGGTGCAGAGATTCACAAACTGAGTGTCTTTAAAATCGTCGCCGAAAACCAAAGCCTCGCTCACGCGGCAAACTTGCTTAGTGTGGACCTGTCCACAGTCAGTCGGCAAATAAAAGACCTTGAAATCCGACTCGGGTTTGAACTGTGTCACCGGGGGCGACGCGGCTTCGCGTTGACCGAGAAGGGGAAAATTGTCCACGATATTGCTAGCTTTATGGTCGAAAGCCTTAAAACATGTGACGAGCGCCTGGAGGGGTTACGCAGCGGCTTGTCTGGAACACTGCGAATTGGATTAGTTGATAACCTCCTGTCAGCGCCTGAATTGCGTTTTCACGACGTCCTGCGATTGATGCGTGAGAAAGCGCCGGAACTTGTTGTGGACTGCCAGGTATTGAGCCCCGCCGAAGTCATGCGTCAGGTCGAGGACAGACGGTTACATCTGGGGATATTGGGAACGCTAGACGAAACTTATGCGCTGGAGTTTACGCCTCTCTTTGAAGAAGAAGCCGGACTCTATTGTGGTCGGCACCATCTGTTGTTCGAAGACACAAACGTTGAATTTGACATGATCAAGCTCAAGGGAATGCGGTATGTCGCGCGCGTGCACAATTCCCTTTCTGACCAGCGTGCTCAGTCCCTTGGAATGGTGGCCGAAACCATGTCCAACAACATTGATGTCATTTCATCGTTGATCCTGTCTGGGGTTTATCTAGGCTTTTTACCTGTGCACACGCTCACTTCACCACATGTTATCAAGAATACTCGCCGGTTGCCGCTGCGAGGCGGAGAATGCAAAGTGCCATTCTTTATTTGTACGCGCAAACATTCACATCAGGCGAGGCGCACGCAGCAGTTTGTGCGCACTCTTAAAAAAATGATGGTCGTCGGGTAAAACCCAATTGCCGCCAATTACTGCTGTAAACACCATTTGGAAATGTCACCAGGGTTCGGGAACCGGTCATCCGTGTTTTCCGATGGAAAACGGCGACCAAAAGGGTGTCTAAGCTTGGGTCAGGAGAGATGGGCGGAGGAAAAATCATGTCCAAATATTGCTGCAAACACAATTGCAGATAGTTGCCTTTGAAGCGCCCGCAGCGAAAGGTCGGTATGAAATCTGCCGAGATCGTCCCGGTTGAATGACCGGAATGGGGATGCTCGCCGCATTGCCTAGGTTTCATTTTTGCACATGCGAGTGTCGCGCTGGGCTTTCTGCACTTGCATCCGCTGCGGTGGCAAAAGGCCGGATTGTCCCGGTCTCGATTGTTGTGGCAGACCGCAGCGAAAGATCAGTTTGAGATTTGCCTGGATCGATGCGTTTGAATGGCTGGTTCGGTGAAACATGCTGCACTGCCAATTGAACGACGCTGCAAATGCGAACGTTCGCTGCGTCGGCAATAGCCGCGCTAGCAAAAGGCCGCAAAGTCCGCACTTTGCCAGTTCGAGCAAGGTGCAGCGAATGTCGGGCTTGCCGAGTCCCGCCATCCGAAATCCCGTCCGATCCACACGCAGAAAAACTTGATCTAATCAACTTTTTGCTCAAACAACAGTCCACTTCTCCACGCTAAAAATTAAACGAAATCAGACAATTACTGACCAAGCACCGCAGTCCACGTGTCCATGGAAAAATCTAGCGCAGGCCTAGCACAATTCAATTTCGACCTAATAATATCAACGACTTAACTCGCCATGACGCGCATTGAAAAGTTAAGTCTTTCAACCGTGGATTTTGCGAATTTCGGGCCACCACAACTTATTGTCGGACACGCGGAAAACGTCCTCTGCTCCATTCCTGAGCTAGTTCAGCAACTCCGCAAGCGGAATTGGTCGACCTTCCCTGTTAAATCACGATCTAGATTGTGACCGCCAAACAGAATTGCCGAGATTGTCTGCCTGCACGTAATCTGCCCAGCTGTGCAGGCAGGCAATCCGGCTTCTTGTGCCAAACATGTGGTCTGGCTTGACGGGCTCCGGCGGGATCGCCACCATTCCCGTCCCCGCTCTTGATCCGCCCCACAGTGCGGCGTCTCCTGCGGTCCCCGCGCTTAACGGGTCCGGGTCCCCAAACTTCATCTGTTCGGCCACAAAGCCTAAGAAGCGAAGGCCTCCCGCTCAGTAATCTTCTCAAATTCTGGCAAGAATTCTTCATGGTGCAACGCAAGATATTTGGTGATCCGCTCGTTGCTTACCAACTTCGTGACGTAGCCACGTGCCAAAATGAGATCGAGATGATCGACTCCATAGCTGTCTTCGACCAAACGAACTTCGCGTTCGAGGTTGGCGGACTCTCTTTCCATTAGATCAAGCTGTTCGCGAGATATGCCTGTAAATTTTTTAGGCGTTGCACCTGCAATCAGTTGGTTATCCGGCGTCGCGGCCAACAAGGATCGGGCATAGTTGATGGTGTATTTGTTCATTGTCACCATCAATCGTGCGGCTTCAATTTGGCGCATCGGTTTCATCTTTTTGAGAATTTGAAACCCGGTCAGCGCAACCTGCTTGTCCTTCAGCATATCAGCAGCTTCAGGACAAATGCCATCAAGCAGACGTTTCTTTTCCTGAAGCGTTCGGATGTTAACGTTCAATGCTTTTGCCAAGCGTTCTTCGGATGCGCCAAGGCTCAAGGCGCGTAGGATCATCTTGTGTTCTTGAATGGTCGCAAGTCTGCTGATCCTCTTGTTGTACGTGTATGCTTCATCGTCCGTCGAAATGATGCACTGGGTATCTGTAGCCCCTTGGTCCCTTAACACTTCTAGGCGCAGATGCCCGTCTAGCAGCGTGTATCGTGTGGCATCCTTGTGGTCACGAGAAACAACAATCGGTTCGACCAGTCCGACTTCCTTAATCGAAGAGGCGATGCGCTTAAACTTCATTGTCTCCTTTGTTTTCTGGCTAACAACATACAAAGGTGCGATCAGATCGAAAGCTATGCGGCTCAAATCACGTTCGAACGCGGCAGCAACTATTAGTTCAGTTTTGTCTGGTATCATTTCATCGCTCCATCAATTCGGGTTAGTCGATCTGCAAGGGTCTTGGGAATGTTGGAAAGACCTTCAGCGCGAAGCAGAGTGACAAAATTTTCGTCTGAAAACAGGGCTTTCAGTGACTGCATCAAGAACAGTATTTCAGTTCTTGTTGCCCCGGCTTTGCGTAACAGGATTTGCTTCTTCTCTACATCGTGTTGATAAGTTCGTAGCAAAGTTTCGACGGAAAGGCTCTTTCGCGAGCTTTTGCCTGAAGTGCCGCGACCTTTGCCAAAATGCTTGCGTGCCTCGACCAACCTTTTTGCCGCCATAAGGCGACCGCCACGCAATACCTTGTTCTCATAGGCTTGGCGCAACACAGTCTGGACACCAACATCATCTGCGTCGGCAATATCGACAGCAACGCTTACTGGGATTTTCCCGCTTTCAACTGCGCGAAGAAGCCGATGTTCATGGCTTTCCAAAAGGCGAATAACGCCGTGCACGTATTTGTGTGAAAGTTGAGTTTTTGTGGCGATCTCACGTTCAGAATATCCACTGTCTTTGAGGCGTTTGATGTCTCTCAGCAAATCGAGCGAGTGATGTTGCCTGCGAGCAAGGTTTTCTACGAGGCTCATCACAAGGCAATCTTCGCTACTAGCCGTGATAACAACGGCCGGTATTTTCTCTTGTTTTAATACCTTGAAAGCTTCCAACCGGCCTTGGCCGCAAACCAGTTCGTATGTCAGGTCACCGCTTTCATCATTTTTGCGGGCTGCAACGGTTATTGGGCGTTTCAGCCCAAGTTCAGCTATGTTGGCGACGATTTCATCAAAGACCTTTTGATTGCGGATACGAGGGTTAACCACTGTGATGGCGTCAACCGCGATAAGTTCGGTTTGTTCCTGCGGTGCAATAGACATCATGCAACCTCCAAAACTGAAGTGCGCCCAGACATGGCGAAAAAATGCGTCAAGTCATCAAATCGGTAAGCGTCGAGCGACAAGCCGTTGCTTTCTGAAAGCCGCAATTTAGGAAGTGTCATGTCAGCTGTCGGCAGCAGGAAATAATCGAGCGGCGTTTCATTTGCCTGATCCATGCGCACGACCAACGTGATGTCAGGTAAGAGACCGGTATCCAACCGTATGTTCCATCTATACGCACCGGCACCGGTTTGCGTACATCTCGCTATGACGACAGATACAGAAAACTCATGATTGATGGTCAAAAGACCGGTTTTAGCATTGTGCTGTACGTGCCCGCCAACCTGTTCGACCCCATTGACGGTATCATTGAGTATCCCTGTATGGATATTGCGAAGGCGCTTGTTGATCTCGATGTATCGATAGTCCCTATCAGGTGTGAAGCCGACTAACTTGTAAGCCCTCAACAAGCTGCCGAACCTGCTTTGATATGCGCCACTGGACGGCAAAGCACTGGCTTCGTTGATGACAATGCCAGATAGAAAACCATGTGTTTGGAGCGCATCTCGCAACCCATCCAACATTTCTTCGTCTGAGTATCGCCATGCTTTGGCGGCAAAAATGGCCTTAGCGGCAGCAAATAGTCCAGCATCGACAATTGCTTCAAACGCACCTTCGGATCTGACCCAGTTGTTTGGATCATTACGCACATGGCGCTTCTTCAACTTGAACGAATTGCGATTCCAGATGTTGTTACCGATATACTTTTCGTTTGAAAGAAGCTGGCGCACCACCGACGGTGTCCAGTCCCGGTCCAAATCAGTTTTGATGCCCCTAGCGTTCAGATTGGCCGCAATGGCAGCTTCGGATTGTTTGTCATTCACAAAGCTATGGAAAATCTGGTTTACAACGGCGATTTCCCCATCAGGCCCCGGAACGAGAGTCACGCGGTCAGTTTGAATGCTCTTATGCTCACCTCGGATCAGCATGCCTTTCGGATTGCCCGCCTCATCAATCAACATGCGGCGCAGCCCGTATCCTGGTGGGCCACCTTGGCGATATCCCATCTCAATCAGTCGGGACTGACCTGCAAAGACCTTCTGCGACAGTTCACGGCTATACTCACCAGCCATCGCGCGTTTAACACCTTTGACGATAGTGGAAACAGGACTGCCATCGTTCTCGAACTGCTCGGCACAATACTCGACCGCAATGCCTGCGCGTTTGCAGATATATTCATAATATGCGCTTTCATCGGCATCCTGAAATCGGCCCCAGCGGCTGATGTCGTAAACAAGAACTGTTTTGAAATCCGTCCTCCCGGCTTGGATGTCGTCAAGCAGTTGTGTCAGACCATCACGCCCTTGAATTCGTAAGCCGCTTTTGCCCGCATCTGAATAGGTCTGGATGATCCGATAACCACGCTCCTCAGCGTAAAGCGCAATAGCGTCGGACTGGTTCTCTGTCGAGTAACGCTGATGCTCTGTTGACATGCGTACATATTGGGCGGCTTTGCGATGTACCGCTTTGTCATTTTCTTTCCAGTTCAATGCCTTTGCCCTTCGTATCTCAAATTTACAATTCGGCACCGACGGTTTGCGATTCCTTCTTTGATCTTAGCGAAGGAAGGACGGAAACATGTTTCATAAAAAGGGCAACATCTTTCAAAGAAGGGGCCAAGACGCGGTTTCTCCAGTAGAATATCGGGAAGCAATTGCTGCTGCGTTGACTCATGAATTGGGAGGTGCCGGTCGTGCTGCAAAGACAACGATCAAGTGGACGGGTGTGACCGAGCGGACCGCAAAGAACTGGATATCAAGCTCTTATGGTCCAAGTGGTGAGAATTTACTGGAATTGATGAGGCACTCAGACGCGGTCTTTTTCGTGGTACTTGGATTAGCTGGACGCAACGAGGCCCTCACGATTTCGCGCATTGAGCATATCAAACAAAATCTCGAAGGAGTTCTGCAAGATATCAATGCGATTTGCGGGTCTGAAGGGGGCTAATGTGGCAGCAAGGTCGCTGGCTATCGGTTGTGCTGAAACTTGATTAAATCAAGTTCTAGCTTTGGTTTCTGAGATCCAGTCCGAACCAGCATACCCAATCGCCATGACGCGAACCTCGTTGTGGTCGTCGTCTACAACAAAACAGATTACGGCCTTTCCTGCTGCGGGAATGGCCCGGAGACCTTCGGCGATTTCATGTCTAAGAGAACCAACATGCGGTAGATCTGCCAGTTTGCCGATAGCCACTTCGATTTCATCAACCTTGCGAACCGCAACTTCAATTCCTGCATAATCTGCGATTAAGAATGCAATATCGAGTAAGTCGCCAGAAACGCTGGGATGACGGACAATTTTGTAACCAGGCTTCAACGGGAGCGAAGCCGTTCACGGATATCGTCGAACATGGTGTCCATATCGTCCATCTCAATAAACTCAGAACGCGGCGTTTGCATCCGTGCTTTAATGGCATCCGCCATGCCGGACAAAACTGCGTCGCGTTCCTGTTCTTCCAGCATCAGCTTTTCAATCCCTTGCGCAACCAAACTGCTGACAGAGGCACATGAACCTTCTTGGACTTTTTGCTTTGCGAACTGATGGTGACGTTCTGTAAAGCTGACTGCAGTTTTCACGGTCATTTGTGATCTATCCTAGCTAACATGTGTGTATTACTAAGTAACACTTTCGGAGATTTCACGCAAGGCGGTAGGATTGCGAGAAGCGCGGCGTTCGAGTTTGGTGTCCGCGTGTTCATCCAGCTAAATGATTGAAATTTCACAAATATCAAGATCCGCGTGTCCATGAAAAAATCTAGCGCAGGCCTAGCACAGTTCGATTTCGAACCAACAATTTCAACGGTTTAACCCGCCATGACGCGCATTGAAAATCCTCGTGTCGGTGGTTCGATTCCGCCCCCGGGCACCACTACCACTTCCAGCACAGTCCGGTGGCGACCGATATTTTCGGTAACGCCATGATT
>JGI24025J20009_10001532_pt1 | contig 17354 bp, 10 predicted proteins | sample Cruoilmetagenom3_FD_20009 | JGI IMG/M metagenome (IMG submission 20009) | reverse complement strand
TCGGATGGCATCGTTAAACCCCTTTGAACCAAAAAGAAAAAAGGCCCACACTTGGGCCTCGTCTCGGGTTCGCGAATGGTTTGTGGCGGAGGGGATGGTTCCAGCGACCAACTCTCTCTAGTGCCAGCGTCGGCTGTTGTCGTCTTCTGAGCAATCTGGGCGGACGAAACTGACAAGCTTTAGAATCCCAGTCCAACTGATCGCAACTCTCGTCCTCCTCCCCTCTGCCGCAATCCCCTCAACCTCTGCAAAACCCGCCTTAATCCTACTTATTCCGGTTTACTCAGGCGAAGCAGAGTGTAAGAATTGCACCAAGGTAAGTAGGCTGGACCTGGAAGGGCCACACCATGACCGATCGATGGCTCTCCGTCGAAGAGATCGCAGACTACCTCGGTGTCAGCAAAGACACGGTTTATGGGTGGATATCCAAACGCGAAATGCCTGCGCACAAAGTGGGCAGGCTTTGGAAGTTCAAGACCGATGAGGTCGACGAATGGGTCCGGAACGGCAAGGCTGGCGATGAATCCTAGGCGTGAGGCCGAAAGCGATTGAGGAGATAGAAGTAGAATGAGGAACGTGACGTGCATTGACCTTTTTTGTGGCGCCGGGGGCCTTACCCATGGCTTGCAAAAAGAAGGAATTAATGTCGTCGCAGGTGTCGACGTTGAAGAGAGCTGTCGTCACCCATTCGAATTCAACAACTCCGCCAAATTCATCAAAGAAGACGTCAGCAAAATATCAGGAGAACAGCTCAACGCTCTGCACGGGAATAGCGAGGTCAGGGTTCTGGCCGGCTGCGCGCCTTGCCAACCCTTTTCCACCTATTCCCAGAGATATGATGTGCTGAGCAGTCCTCGCTGGGGTCTCCTTTACCAATTCGACCGCCTCGTCAAAGAAACGCAGCCCCAACTAGTGACGATGGAGAATGTCCCCACTGTCGCCAAGCATGAGGTTTTCGACGATTTCGCAAACTCGCTGATGGACCAAGGGTACCATGTCTATCGAAGCGTGGTCGACTGCACCGAATACGGGCTTCCTCAGACTAGGCGGCGTATGGTGCTGCTCGCCTCAAGATTGGGGCCTATAGAGATCGTCGCGCCAGAACCTGAGAACAGACGAACTGTGCGAGACGCAATCGGCGGGCTTCCTCCAATTTCTAACGGTGAAACTTTCCATGCCGATCCCATGCATGCGGCCTCCAAGCTCTCCCCCCTCAACGAAGAGCGAATACGCGCATCTCGGCCAGGCGGGACTTGGAGAGATTGGCCTGAACACCTTGTCGCAGCATGCCATCGCAAGAAAACTGGTCGCACCTATCCAGGCGTTTACGGACGGATGGAATGGGATTCGCCCTCCCCTACACTGACCACGCAATACTACGGGTTCGGCAACGGAAGGTTCGGGCACCCAGATCAAGAGCGCGCAATCTCATTGCGAGAAGGTGCAATTCTGCAGGGCTTTCCGACCTCGTATTCCTTTGTCCCAGACGGCGGCCCCATTCACTTCAAGGCGTTGGGTCGAATGATAGGCAATGCAGTCCCAGTAACGCTTGGGGAGGTGATAGGCCAAAGCATCAACCAGCACCTCGGCACAATGTATCAAGCACATCCTGACAAAAAGGAGAGAGCCTCGAAAGATGGTGAACGCAAGTCCCTCGTCGCATGAAGCAAGCCTTAGAATGGCACGCGTGCGGCAGAAGGGCACGCGTTGTGAAGTAGAGCTTCGGCGGGCTCTGCACGCCAGAGGGCTGCGCTATCGACTGCAGGTTCCACTGCTGACCAAACCTCGGCGGGTCGCTGACATTGTCTTTAGGCGTAGAAAGCTAGCCATCTTCGTCGACGGTTGTTTTTGGCATGGCTGTCCCGAACACGGAACGAGCCCCAAGAGCAATGCCGATTTCTGGAGAGACAAAATCGAGACGAACAAAAGGCGCGACCTTGATACGAACCGACGCCTCACCGAAGCCGGCTGGCGTGTCTTACGGGTCTGGGAGCACGAAGACGCTGAGGAGGCGGCGGACAGGATAATGGAAGCATTGGAGTTCGGCGTATGACATCGATAGAGCCCGCACCCGGCGAACGAACCATCTCCTTTGCTCCTCCAGAAGTCGGTCAATTGGTCGACGTTCGGCGGCGCCAATGGATCGTTGCTGATGTCGATAGCAGCGCCCTTCGCCCCGGAGCGCCCAAGCAGAGCCGCGTGCGCCTGGCTTCGATCGACGAGGATGCGCTCGGTGAAGAGCTCGAGGTTATTTGGGAGTTGGAACCCGGTGCCCACACCCTAGAGCGCGCTGGCCTGCCAACGATGACGGGTTTCGACGACCCAGACGATTTGCAAGCCTTTCTCGACGCCGTGCGGTGGGGAGCTGCCACAAATGCGGACCGCGGCTATCTGCAGTCGCCGTTTCGAAGTGGTGTCAGTATCGAGGACTATCAGCTGGACCCGCTGGTGCGGGCCATCGACATGGCGCGTACAAACCTCCTCATCGCCGACGACGTCGGTTTGGGAAAGACGATCGAAGCAGGCCTCGTTATTCAGGAAATGCTTCTGCGACATCGAGCGCGCACCTTGCTCGTACTTTGCCCCGCCTCGCTGCAGGAAAAGTGGCGTCTCGAAATGGAGGAGAAGTTCGGCCTGGAGTTTAAGATCGTCGACACGGACTACGTCAAGGCCCTACGCCGCAAACGTGGGCTCCACGCCAACCCTTGGACGTCCTACCCTCGGTTGATCACGTCGATCGACTGGGCGAAGCAAGGTGAAGGATTGCGGCTCTTCAAAGATGCCATACCCGCCCATATCGGGCATCCACGCAAGTTCGATCTCATGATCGTCGACGAGGCCCACAACGTTTCACCAACGGTCGGGAAATGGGCGGTGGAGAGCCTGCGAACACGATTGGTCCGCCTGATCGCCCCGCATTTCCAGCATAAACTCTTTCTGACGGCGACACCGCACGACGGATATACCGAGTCCTTCACGGCTTTGCTCGAGCTTCTCGACGACCAGAGGTTTGCCCGAAACGTTCTACCCAACGAGACTCAACTGTCTCGCGTGATGGTCCGCCGCCTCAAGAGTGATCTGGTCGATGCCGAGGGCAAGAAGATCTATCCAGAGCGTCGTCTGGAGGCCCTCGACGTCTCTTATTCCGAAGAGGAAAGATCGGCTCGCGAACTATTGGATGACTACATTGCCGAGCGCACGGGTAACGATGCAGGGGGGCATGCAGGCGCCTTCGTCTACCAGCTCCTCAGAAAACGTCTGGCGTCGTCACCGGCAGCCTTCGCAGCCACCCTCGAAAAACACATTGAGACGATCGAAGGTCGCAGACGGGCCGAACGAAAATCGAGCAAACTCGACGAGCGGATCCTCCGGCGCGTGATAGACCGCACACGGGAAGACTACGACGACGATGACCTTCGGGAGACCGCAGAGAGCGAGGCACTCGAAGAAATCGGTCGCCGGCTGCGTCCGCCGACGGAAACGGAAAGCCGCCTTCTCGCCAAGCTGAGCGGCTGGACAAACGGTGCACGGCATCGCTCAGACGCAAAGGCTGAAGCCATTCTCGAGTGGTTGGAAAGCCATCTGAAGAAAGACGGGGAATGGACCGAGGAACGCGTGATCCTCTTCACCGAGTATCGCGCCACGCAAACCTGGTTGCAGGAAATCCTCGTGAGCCATGGGTTCGGTGGAGATCGACTGCGCATGATCTTTGGAGGGATGGACAAGGACGAGCGCGAGGAAATCAAAGCCGCATTCCAAGCCGATCCGTCCCGATCACCCGTTCGGATCCTGCTCGCAACGGACGCAGCTTCCGAAGGGATCGACCTCCAGAACCATTGTCATCTGATGATCCATCTCGAGATCCCGTACAACCCGAACGTCATGGAACAACGCAATGGCCGCATCGATCGACATGGGCAGCGTGCAGATGAGGTCGTAATTTGGCACCCCGTCGATGCCGACGGCTCTCACGGCCAGGATATCCTGAAGGCCCTTCAAAAACTCGATACGATGCGCGCCGATATGGGAAGCGTGAACCCGGTGATTGCCCCACAGCTGCCAGACTTGCTGGAAGGCCGCCGCAACGCGCTCGATACGACGCTCGCGGAGGCACGCATCGCGCGATCGAAGCAATTCGTGCGGGCCGAGAAAGATCTCGGAGAGCGCGTGAAAAAGCTCCACGACCGCTTGACGGAAACACGCGACCTGCAACGGTTCTCACCTGAAAACGTCGAACGATGTGTGCGAACGGCCCTGCGTCTCGCAGATTGGCCGGATCTCGAGCCCGTCTCTCTCGAGGGCGCACCGGACGGCACCACGTTCCGAATGCCTGCTTTATCGGGATCCTGGCAACGCTGTCTCGAAGGTCTTCAGCATCCGTTTTCGGGCGAGGTCCGCCCGATAACCTTCGATCACGACGTGGCCAAGGGAAGAGACGATGTCGTGTTGGTGCACCTCAACCACCAACTGGTGCAAATGAGCCTGCGCCTCTTGCGTGCTCAGATCTGGGCCCGTGACGACGTCAAGAAGCTCGAACGTGTGGCCGTGCGCTCACTGCCCGACGATCGTCTATCCGAACCCGTTGCCCTCGTTGTCTCTAGACTGGTCGTCATCGGGGGCAATCATCATCGCCTTCACGAAGAACTGACGGAAGCCGGTGGATACCTTCGAGCGCATGGCTTCCGGCGCGAAGACCGGGTCTCCAACGTCAGGTCGATGCTCGACGATTCTCGCCCGGCGGAGGTCTCTGCGGACGTGGCACGTATGATCACCGAACGCTTCGACACCAACCGCGATGCATTGCTCGCATCAGTCGAGGCCCGTTCGAAAGATCGTTTGAGCAACCTGCGCAATACGATCGACACGAGACGCAAACGAGAAATCGCAGACATCCAGAAAGTCCTCGACGAGCTGGAACGCTCCCTCGAAGACGAGCTGAAAAAAGAAAAAGAACCTCAGCAGTTGTCGCTGTTCAGCGAAGACGAGCGCCTACAATTGACGCGTGACATTTCCGCACTCGAGGCGCGTCTCGCGCGCATACCCGAGGAACGCGAGAGCGAAACCCGCGTTATCGAAGAGCGCCACGCCAATGTCGCCGAACATACCTTCCCGGTGGCCGTTCTGGTCATCCTGCCCGAAAGCATGACGAAGGGAGCCGTCCAATGAGTGTCGATCTAGACTGGCTGAACCTTCTCGAAGTTTCGGGACCTTTTCTCGCCGAACCAGTTTTGAAGCAGGCCTTCCCGGATGGGTTGGATTTGCTCGACCAAGGCGTGCCTCAAAGACTGAGGGCGACCTATGACGAGTGGCGCAATGCCGTCGACCTCCGTGATCCAGACCTTTCTCTCTTTCATGAGGCCTGGATCGACGAGGTCCTGACCGGGGCCCTGGAATTCGACGAGACGTGCATTCGCAAAGGACCAGCACTTCCCGATACCGCGAAGGCCGATCTCCCGGAGCACGGCGTACATCTCGAAGCTGACATCGCAATCGTCGATCCCTCGAAACCCGATGTACCGCTGCTGCTCATTGCGACTTACGCACCCGACACTGATCTCGACGCTGTCTTCGAAAAGGATGGATTGGCGGCATCACCGGCAGATCGCATGGTGACGCTCTGTCGGCGGACGGAATGCCCGATCGGTCTCGTCACCAATGGTGAGCGTTGGATGCTCGTCCATGCGCCCTCTGGATCCGTCGCCAGTTACACGAGCTGGTATGCCCGCCTCTGGGGTCAGGAGCGAGAGACCCTCCGCGCGTTCGTGAGCCTTCTGGGGATTCGTCGCCTCACTGGCCCCGAAGAAGACGCTCTGCCAGGCCTCTTCGAGCGCTCCCTTGCCCATCAGGGTGACGTGACCGATGCTCTGGGAGGGCAAGTCGCCCAAGCCATCGAAGTACTGATGCGTGCGCTTGATCGTGCCGACCAAGACCGAAACCGCGAGCTATTGAGGGGCATTCCGCCCGAAACGATCTACGAGGCCGGGCTGACGCTGATGATGCGCTTGGTCTTCGTACTATCTGCAGAAGAACGTGGGCTCCTACTTCTTGGCGACCCGACCTACGACGCCCACTACGCCATTTCGAGCCTCAGGGCCCAACTCGCAGAAGAAGACGCAAAGGTCTTGGAGCATCGCATGTCGGCGTGGTCTCGGCTCCTGGCGACGTTTCGCGCTGTCTATGCCGGTATCGGGCACCCGGATCTCCACATGCCTGCCATGGGTGGCTCGCTCTTCGATCCGGATCGCTTCGAATTTCTGGAGGGCCGCAAGAGGGGCACGACTTGGCGGACCGAGCCCGCCGATCCACTGCCGATCGACGATCGGACCGTTCTGTTGCTGCTCGAAGCCATCCAAACGTTCAAAGGTCGAACGCTCTCCTACCGCGCGCTCGACGTCGAGCAGATCGGGCATGTCTACGAGGGTCTTCTCGAGCGCACCGTGGACCACGTGCACGGCGTTACGTTGCAGCTGAAAGCAAGTAACAATGTCGGAACTTGCCTAGCGGCGCTTCGCGAACTCGAACAGGCACGTGAAAGCGGGCAAGGCGCGCTGATCAAGCTTCTCCAAGACAAGACGGAACGAAGCCCAACCGCGGTTGGCACTGACTTGTCCGAAAACACCGACCAAAATGACGTATCGGGCCTGTTGTCCTCTTGTCGCGGTGACGCGGAGCTTCGGGATCGTATCCTTCCCTTCGTGCGCCTCATCGAAACCGATCCGTGGGGCTTTCCTCTCGTTCACCACGAGGGTGCGATCGTCGTCGTGCACGGATCGGACCGCAGAGAAACCGGGACGCATTACACGCCGAAAAGCCTCACCGAGAAGATCGTCAAAGAAACGCTTGATCCCGTCGTCTACCGCGGCCCGGCCGAAGGTGTTCCCCGAGCCGAATGGCAGCTCAAGACGCCTGCAGAAATCCTCGACCTCAAGATTTGCGATCCGGCAATGGGTTCTGGTGCATTCTTGGTCCAGGTGTGCAGGTGGCTCGCGGAACGGCTTCTGGAATCCTGGACAAGCGAGGAGGACAAGGGCAGGCATATAGACGTAGAAGGTCACGTCTTGGAAGATGCCAACGACGTCTCCGAGCCGCTTCCTCGCGACCCTGAGGAACGGGCCACGCTTGCCCGGCGCATGATCGCCGAAAAATGTCTCTATGGCGTCGACATGAACCCGCTGGCGGTCGAACTCGCGAAACTGTCGCTTTGGCTGACGACACTTGCCAAAGGTCGGCCCTTCGGGTTCCTGGACCACAATCTCAAGAGTGGTGACAGTCTGCTTGGGATCAGCAACCTCGAACAACTGATCGAACTCGACATCAACCCTAAGCAGAGGGGGCAGTTGCGGCTCTTCGGACGCAGTATTCGCAAGTCCGTCGAAGAGGCTACCGAATTGAGGTCTCGCCTGCGAGAGATCCCGGTGCGCGACATCACGGATGTCGAGGCCATGGCTCGGTTGGATGGCCAGTCACGTCATATTCTGGATCTACCCAAACTGGTTGGGGATGCATTCGTTGGGGGCGTTTTGGCCAACAAAAAGGCCAAGGATCGCAATGCGCGGATCGAAACCATCGCCGCACTTTCGGACGATGCAGCAGCCGAAAATGGGGCTGCCGCCGTATCGCTCGAGCACATGGCGCGCGAGGATCTTGCCGTGGACGAACCGAATGGACGGCCACGCCGGCCGTTTCATTGGCCGCTTGAGTTTCCGGAGGTGTTTGGGCGGGAGAATGGTGGCTTTGATGCTTTCGTTGGAAATCCGCCTTTCGTTGGAGGTCAACGAATCACCGGCGCAATGGGTACGGCTTTTCGAGACTGGCTGGTCGCTGCAATAGCAGAGGGACGAAAAGGTTCGGCAGACTTAGTTGCATATTTCTTTTTGAGAGTTGCATCCCTGCTTCGAACCAAGGGTGGGTTTGGACTTCTTGCGGTGAACACGATCTCTGAAGGGGACACTCGACAAGTTGGCCTTGAGGCAATGCTAAGCCAGGGAATTGTCATTTTTGCAGCTTATCCAAATGAAAAGTGGCCGGGTGCAGCGGCAGTGATTACCAGCCGAGTCCATACATTTAAGGGCACTTGGAAGGGCAGCTTGACACTTTCAGGACAAACGGTGGAAGTTATCTCGCCATTTCTTACAGGAGTAGAGGAATGGAGCCCCGAACGGCTTGTTCAGAATGAAGGTATCGCCTTCCAAGGCACTATTGTTCTGGGAAAGGGTTTCGTTCTCACTGCTGAGGAAGCGAATGGACTAATAACCTCCGATCCGCGGGCGGGAGAAATAATATTTCCATTCCTAAATGGAAAGGATCTCAATACCGATCCTCAGCAAAGACCTAGTCGATTTGCAATAAATTTCTTTGATTGGCCCATGGAAAAGGCGAAATCTTATGTTGGCGTGTGGAATTGGATTGAGGAAAGAGTGAAGCCCATAAGGCAGGAACGAAAACCAAATGGTGAGTACAAGCAAAGAAAACCATTACCGCAAAGGTGGTGGCAATTCGCGGAGAAGCGTCCAGGACTTTATCACGCGATAGGTCGAGGATCGAAATTTGTATCGCACCCGACCGGGTGGAATGGCGATCAAAATACTTTTGAGGAAGTGATTTGCATAACGAGGGTATCCAAGTATCTGGTTGTTGAGCTAGTACCAAATTCAAGTGTATTCACCTTGGACTTGATCGTTTTTGCAAGCGATTCCCTAGTAGATTTTTCAGTTCTTCAATCCAGCATACATACTGCCTTTGCATGGAATTACGCTTCACTTATGAAGAACGATCTTAGATATACACCAAGTGATGTTTTTGAAACTTTTCCCAGACCCCACACGTCCAAAGATCACCGAATTGAATTGTGTGTACTTGCGGAAAAGTACCGAAGCGCCAGACGGGAACTGATGCTCGAACAAAACTATGGATTAACAAAATTGTTTAATGATGTTCATTCAAAAAGTAATTTGGAAAGGAAAGTTAGTGAACTAAGAGAGCTGATCGTGAAGTCTGACGAGGTCGTTATGGCGGCCTACGGTTGGGATGATCTGGACCTTGAGCATGATTTCCATGAGGTGGGATACCGACCTGAAAATGATCGTGTGCGCTTCACTATTTCTGAAGAGGCCCGTCGGGAAATCCTCCGCCGTCTGGCAGAATTGAACCGTAGACGTTACCAGGAAGAGGTAGAACAAGGCCTCCACGGCGACGTTGACCAGCCCGGGAAAAAGACCCCGGCTGCTCGCAAAAAGAAGCAAGCCGTCGCATCAGCACCAACGCTGGATCTAGCCCCACCAGCTCCTACAACAGCGGTTGAAGAGCCCAAAGTCGAGAAACCCGAAGCTCCAACCGAACGGCTCTACAATTGGCTGTACAACCAGAATGGCAAGTGGGTGCCTAAGAACCAGGCCGCCTCCGCAACTGGAATCGCGCCTGAGGAGCTCGAGAAAGCCGTCAGTACACTTGTTGCCGAAGATGATTTGCTCGTGCGTGGCGATGGCGAAGAGACGCTCCTGAAAGTCAAAGGCTGATCCATGGCGAAGATCGTATCCGGCAAGGATATCGCCGACATTCTGACCAGGAACGGTTTCAACACAGATGAGCTCGTCGACAGCTTTTTAGAGGACGAGTTTGAAAATTTGAGGGATCAAATATGAGCGACGAACTATCAGCACCGATCGGTCAAATGTCCGCCTGGGTCATCCGTCCCACCGAACCCTCAGCTTCCGATTACGTAGTGGATGTGGTCACACCCGCGGGCTCCAAAACTGCGGTCAAGGCAGGCGATTGGGCATTGATCCTTGATGAAGTCGAGATCCGAAAAGTAGGGCGTATCGTTCGCGTTCGTCAGGACCTGAAGGGCACTTCTATCTATTTCGACAAGATGCATGCAGTCCCGACGGCCATTGCCCCCTCTGATATTGGCCTGACACCCTCGTCTGCACCTGTCTTGCGCGTTGGGTGGGACGACTTCACTGGCAACCTTTCCAAGCTCGGAATTTCAGAACTGGATGACGTCGCCACGATCAATGATCCCGTCTATGTCCGTGACCTCCTAGAGGTGTCCGTCCGGGACGACCTCTTGGGCCCCGCCGGTGGGCCCGAGGAATTGATTGTCGATATGAGCGTCAGAGACCGATACCTCGTCGGCAAGCTGGCCCCGCGGAACCCTGGCCCCAGTGAAGGTCCAACGATCGAACCGGCTCAAGCTGCTGACGAAATTGGTGACCTCGAGGACGAACACGAAGCACCCATTCATGAACCCGGCGCCGAGTTTTCTGGAGTGTCGGGCAAGGTCGATGCCGAAGCAGACGCCCACGATGAAATCGATACATCGAACAACCAATCCCTTGTGCCTTCCAGTTTCGGCATGACTTTTTGCGTCGAGCCAGGCGCGGAAGAGATCCAGGTCGAAGCGCATTGGGGAAGTTACGAACGTGTCCCGGGTGACGAACACGATATTACCAAGAAACGGAAAAACCGGCAGACCGGCGCAGAGGAAGAAGTCAAAGCTCGAGTTTGGCGCAGAATTCCGTTTGGAGGATCGAAGAAGCTACAGCTCAAAGACGGCCCGATCAAACCCATCATACCTGATGACGCTCAACCCGAAGTGCGCATTCAGGGCATGGTAAGAACCAACCAAGACGGCGAGCGCCTCGTCACGCTCTTCTTGGTCAATGGCCAATTGGAGCCGGAGCAGAACAAGGACACAGCTTGGGTATTCCAGCCCCAGCTTGTCGTGACATCTGCTGCTGCAGATCCCGGAGATGCCGTTTTCCGGCGCCGGCCATCTGGGGATGCATTCGTACAGGACCCCGAGCGTGATCGCCTGGCGCTCATCTATCGAAACCGTCTCGAGTTTGCCGTCGGACACGGTGTCTCTGTGCATGCTGATGTAGACACCGTCGATTCATCCAAGGCTCATGTCATTCGGTCGGAACTGATCCCGCGTCAGGAAATCCAAGTCACCGAAACCCCGGGGCTGCGAGTCGAAGACCGGAAGGCCATGCGCCAATTGGTGGAGAATGGTTGGCTCGACATGACCAGGCTCTCTCAGATGGACGAAGTTGAACTGCGTAGCGCCCTTTCGTGCCTTCTGGACGACCACTCGAAATGGATCTCCGATCAGCACGCGCGTCTTGGAACCGAAATCAAAGGCTTTGACGGTCCAGGAACTAATGTGATCGACAGCTGTAGAGAAACAAACCAGAGGCTTCGGGAAGGGATGGAAACGCTCTTCACGGACCCCGATGCGCTCGAAGCGTTCAGGTTTGCCAACCGTGCCATGGCACTGCAGCGCGTTCACAGCATCTACGCCCAACAACGCCGTCGCGGCAGCGATGCAAAAGTTGCCGATCTAGATATCCCAAAAAACAGATCATGGCGCGCCTTTCAGTTGGCGTTTCTTTTGCTCTCAGTTCCGTCACTTGCGGATCCGAGACATAAGGACCGCACCGCTCCGTCGGATGCGTTTGCGGACTTGCTTTGGTTCCCGACGGGCGGTGGCAAGACGGAGGCTTACCTTGGGGTCGCAGCTTTTGCGATGGCCATGCGCCGCCTTAAACCCGATCTGGGCGGCCTCGACGCCTCGCGCGGCCTTTCTGTAATCATGCGCTACACGTTGAGGCTTCTGACCCTACAGCAGTTTCAACGGGCGACAGCCCTTCTTTGCTCGATGGAAGCCATCCGTCTCGGTGAAGAAACAAAATGGGGCAGCACACCCTTTACTCTCGGCCTATGGGTCGGAAATCGCGTCACACCTGGAAATACGAAAGCCGCAAAAGATGCGCTGACGAAACTCAAAGGCGAGGGTTTCAACAAAGCGGGTCTGGCCTCTCCTGCCCAATTGACCAGTTGTCCTTGGTGTGGCTCGTCCATTCTCCCTGGACGTGACATCGAAGTTGACACCGATATTGGCAGAACAACGATCTACTGCGGAGACAAATTCAATAAATGTGAATTCTCCAAAGGCAGGTCCTCAAAGCGTGTTCATCCCGGACTACCAGTCAACGTCGTCGATGAAGAAATCTACCACAGACCGCCGACGATGATGATCGCTACGGTCGACAAATTCGCGATGATGGCCTGGCGCACCGAGGCCGGAAATCTGTTTGGTCGGGTCAACGAAGAGTGTGAGCGGCATGGCCTCCTTTGGCCAGGTCACGAATGCAAATCTGGGCATCACAAGAAGGGGAAATTGCCGCCTGCGAGCGTCGTGCCGACACGCCGAATTCGACCGCCTGATCTCATCATACAAGACGAATTTCACCTGATCAGCGGGCCCCTCGGGACAATGGTCGGGCTATACGAAACTGCCGTCGATGAACTCAGCAGTTGGGAAATCGATGGGAAAAAAGTTCGCCCTAAGGTTGTAGCCTCGACAGCTACGGTCCGACGCGCCGAGGACCAAGTCAAGAACGTCTTCATGCGCAAGGTTTCGATCTTCCCCCCATCGGGTCTCGACGTCGAAGACAATTTCTTTTCGGTGCAGCGATCGATCGAAGACGTGCCCGGGCGCCGTTACGTCGGCATTTGCGCTCCGGGGAGTTCACGACCTGCTGTGCTTATCCGCGTCTACACGGCATTCTTGACGGCGTCGCAGTGGCTATACGAACGCTTTGGTCCAGTTGCAGATCCCTATATGACCCTGGTCGGATACTTCAATTCGCTCAGGGAATTGGGCGGAATGAAGCGCCTAGCCGAAGACGACGTACAAACGCGGTCCTATCGCGTCGCCATGAGCTTGGTGCAACGGCCAGGCTTGGCGCAGAGATCAATCGGGCAAGTCAGCGAATTGACTTCGCGTGTTTCTAGCCAAGATATTCCACGATATCTGGACGACCTTGAACTCACTTTCAAAGGATCGATCGACACGACGTCCAAGCTTTGGGGCGTCGAATGGAAAAAAGGTGAGCGACCGACGGATGTCGTCCTCGCGACGAACATGTTGTCGGTCGGCGTCGACGTCGACCGTCTCGGCTTGATGGTCGTCAACGGTCAGCCAAAAGGAACGGCCGAGTACATCCAAGCATCTAGCCGCGTCGGACGATCGTCGAGTGGACCTGGGCTTGTCGCTTCGGTCCTGACATGGGCTCGCCCACGGGATTTGTCGCATTATGAGAGTTTCGAACACTTTCATTCGACGTTCTATCAGTACGTCGAAGCGCAATCGGTTACGCCGTTTTCACCCCGCGCTCTGGATCGCGGGTTGACGGGTTCGATGGTCTCCATTCTTCGTCACGATCACGATGACTTTAGGTCCAATACGGATGCAGGCGAGATGACGAGTGCAACACTTCCGGAGTTCGTCGAAACGAGAGACACGATCACTTCTCGCACCTGGGAAGCCACTGAAGACCCTCTTCGAAAAAAACTTTGCGAAAAAGAAATCAACGCTCGAGCTGACGACTGGGCAAAGGAGTCGGGTGTCGGCGGAAGAACACTCGTTTACAAAAAAAGGAGCGGAGCTGCCGGGGGAACCGACAAGCAATTGTTGGATGAACCAGGTCTGACGTCGTGGCGCATGTGGACGGCTCCTATGTCGATGCGGGAGGTTGAGCCGGGGGTGAGATTGATCATGTCCAGTGCCAAGTCTTCCGCCGACCCAGATTGGCGGGCTCGCGTCAAGCCAAAGGATGAGGGAGACGAGCAATGAATACGCCCGTTGGCGAGATCCGCCCAAGCCAGCTCCTTTGGACATATGGCCCTGGAGCATTGATCGACCTGCCAAACATTTCGGTGGTGACGCAAGGCATCGAGAAATGGAACGTCGATCACGGAGATCAAGTGCAAGAAGCACGACTCTTGAGCGCCGTTCGAAAAGTGCTGGGCCCGCAAGTTCAATCCCTCAACATGCCCCCCATGCCCGACACCCCACCAACAGACCCGTTCTCGGCGACGGCTAAAATCGGCGTTCCCGTCAAACCGTTTCCCAGATGGCTGCGTTGCGTGAAATGTGGACTTCTCTCGCCTTTCGACAGCGGATTGTTCGAGCTCCGAGAAAACGCGTACAAACCCGAAGCCACGCGTTTCGTTCATCCGAAATGTAAGGGCGGTCGCGATGCGGATGCCGTTCCAGCAAGGTTCCTGCTTGCCTGCCGCGCAGGCCACTTGGATGACTTTCCTTGGCACTGGTTCGTCCACGGCGGACCAAGCTCCTGCAAAGGAACTTTGCGGTTCTACGAGAGTGGCGCCTCTCTCCAAACAGAAAACCTTTGGGTCAAATGTGACGAATGCGGTGCTGCAAAGAACATGGCACAGGCTTCTGGCAAGATAGGCAGCGAAAACCTTCCCGCTTGTCGCGGACGTCATCCCCACCTCGACTTGTTCGACGCCAAGTGTGACGAAGCGCCCAGAACGATCAACCTCGGCGCTACAAACGGATGGTTCGCCGTGTCCCTTTCGGTGTTGGCGATCCCGCAAACTGGCAATCCAGTCGAGCAGATCGTGGTAGATGGATGGAAGTTCTTCGAAAAATGTACGTCGAAGGACCAACTGGAACCCATCTTCGATACATTGAAATTGGGTGGGATGTTGCCGGGCCTGGAGCGCTTCGATCTCGACCAAGTCTGGGCTGCAATCGAGAAGTATCGGTCAGGTGATGACACCGAAGATCAAGACGATCTAAAGGCACCGGAATGGGAAGTCTTGTCCTCAGACAACCCACCAAAGGACTACCCACACTTCATGAGCGAGAAAGTCGCTGTTCCCAGTGGCTTCAACAATGTGATTGATCGTGTTCTTCGTTTGGAGCGCCTGCGTGAAGTCAATGCTCTCTTGGGCTTCACGCGAGTCGAGTCTCCCGATGAAGGCACTGGCGACCAAGCAGCACCCAGAGCACCATTGTGTCGAAATGCGCCAGATTGGATTCCCGCCTCCGAAGTTCACGGTGAAGGCATATTCTTGAAATTCAAGTCCGAGGCTTTGGAAAAGTGGGCAAAAAAGGGCTCTGTGAAGGAACTGGATCGAAAACTGCGAATTGGCCATAGAGGCTGGCGGCTAAAGCGAAATCTTGACCCAGATCAGGGCTATCCCGGGGTGAGATATTTGATGCTTCACACCCTTGCTCATTTGTTGATCAGGGAATTGGCCCTAGAGTGTGGTTACAATGCTGCAAGCATTAGAGAAAGAGTATATGCAGACGTCGACGATGGGCGCGATCAAGCCGGGTTCTTGATCTATACGGCAGCGGCCGACTCCGATGGGACACTTGGTGGCCTCGTCGACTTGGGAAAGCCTGCCAACCTCGGTCCAATCATCAATCAGGCGCTGAAGCGCGCAAGGGTATGTGCTTCCGATCCTCTCTGCTCTGAACATGACCCTGGAAAGGATCAATCGCTTCATGGTGCGGCTTGCCATGCTTGCAGCTTCGTGGCCGAGACCTCCTGCGAATGTGGAAATCGATTCCTGGATCGATCTTTGGTCGTTCCGACTTTGGAGACTCCAGATGCGGCATTCTTCATGGATCTGCCGTGAAGGTGCTTCTGGACAGAGCTTATGACTTGGCGACTTTGCTGCCGCCATCAAGGGTCTCTATGATCGCAAAGAAGATGGAGGACTTGGACAAGTCTGCAAAGATCGATCAAGTCACTTCGTTGGTCACTTCGGGCGCGGCTCGTGACAAACTACAAGGGTTTTTGAAGGCATGGCACAATAGCTCGCTTTCGGGGAGAGAGGCAGGGTACCTACTCATTGCATCCAGCCATAGCCTAGAAAAGGCGAACGAAGAGAGCCAAACCGAGTTGGTTCTGACGGGACCAACGACACCATTCGTGGCCACACGAAGAACGGAACGGGTACTTCTCGATGTGATCACCAGCGCCCAATCGGAACTATTCATTGTTAGTTTCGTCGCGCATCAGCGGCCGTCAATTCTCGAAGCCCTGAAAAAGGCCGCCGACAGAGGGGTTCAAGTAAATGTCGTCTTGGAATCCTCGGTGGACTCTGGGGGTACTTTGGAAAGTGACCAATTCATAGGCTTGAAGACAGCTTTACCAGACGCGACTTTCTACCATTGGACAGAGCGTGACGGGGAATTCGCCGGGGGCAAAGTACATGCCAAGATAGTCGTGTCGGACCAAGAGTCCGCATTCCTGACGAGTGCCAACCTTACAGGTCACGCAATGGAAAGAAATATCGAGGCTGGCGCGCTGTTTCGTGGCGGCGATACGCCGCGAGACGTCGCTCGACATCTACGTGGTCTGATCGACCTCAAGATCCTCACCAAGCTTGACGATTCATTGCCGCCGAATTCACCGTGAGATCCAGCCTTGCTTGTCTGTCTGTAGCAAAACTATTCGGACATAAACCATCAAATTCAGGACGATGCGGTCAGCTGCTGATCAGCTTTATAATACTGACTCATTTCCTTCTTCGAGATTACGTCGTCCGTCGTAGTGCTAATGTGCGATGTCCAGAGCATTGGCCGGCTATCCGCAGCAGGCTCGTGCCTGCTCGCGCGTCACCGCGTAGTCACCCATCATCTCGACCAGAGCCGACCCGTCAGGCAGCATCGCCATCTCCTCGGCCGCCCGTGCCTGAAACTCCCTGCTGTATTCCACGACCGGCGGACACGCTGCCACGCCGCCAGCTTCAAAACCTGCCGTCGCGCAACCGGTCAACAAGCTCGTCGCGATTACGAGGACGGCGAGCCGCCGCCTCCAGCATCCTTCTCTGAACTTCATTGGCTTTCTCCCTAATGTCGAGGCGTTCCGCGAGGCGACCAGCGCGTTCGCCGAAGCGGCGCAGGGCAAGCAGGAAAAGAAGGATCGCGAAGGCTGTGACGCCGTAGCGCAGCGCTGCGCGTGCCCATGCCGATCCCGCGAGCGCAGCGAGGAGGCCGCCGATCATCGCCGCCCACGCTTCCAGTCGTCGAACCGAGCATAGATCGTGATCGCGATACCGCCGAGCGCGACGGCGATGAACACCCAACGCAGCGTGTCGAGATACGGGACGAGCGGTAGGATCGCTGTCTGGGTGTCGGTCAGCACCGCCTGAGCCACTTCCACACCGGCCGCGCCCAGCGTCGCCGCCCCCGCCGCGCCACCGCCTTTCATGGTGCGGCTCTGCGCCAGAACCTCGCGCGCAGGCGGGGTCTCGGCTACAAACGCCGTCGCCCGGACCGGGAACCGCTCGCCCCACTGGCGCGCGGGCCCGAGGTCGACATGCAAGAATCCCGAACGTGGATAGAAGCCGAAGCCGAGGAAGCCGACCTCCCGCGCCGCTGCCTCGAATGCTACGGGATCGTGGTTCGACATTGCGATGTCAAAGGCCGCACCGGCCATGTGCTTCGAGCGAGTGGCGCCGCCGACGGAGCGGTTGTGTTCGGGACTGCGATAGGCAGAACTGACGATCAGCGGCTTGCCCAGCCG